>Ga0115566_10003121_pt1 | contig 13454 bp, 21 predicted proteins | sample COGITO_mtgs_1204_3_FD_87173 | JGI IMG/M metagenome (GOLD analysis project Ga0115566, IMG submission 87173) | Pelagic marine microbial communities from North Sea - COGITO_mtgs_120405 | ecosystem: Environmental > Aquatic > Marine > Epipelagic | place: Germany:Helgoland, sampling site Kabeltonne...
AGTAAAGGAGCGAAGGCGTAAGCAGCAACGTGAACGCCGCCAACGCAAGAAGAAACTTCGTAAAGAAGAGTAATTGAACTAGATGAGTACATACGAATCAAAGGAACGTATAGAAGCCTATGTAGGTGACCAAGTTGTTGTAGCGATAAGTGAAGCCGGTTTTTCCCGAAAGGGGTACTGGCCTCAGATGTCGATACAAGGAACTTTGGAACAGCTAGATGATTCTGACTCCTTTAGAGTGGTATTAAGTGATAATACATACACTTACTTCACCTCTAAAAACGTCTATCTAATTAACCCACTAACGGGTCCTTATGTGATTCTTCACATAGAGATAGACACACCAGCAGAAGCTATGGAATGAGCAACTGCTACTAGATGAGAGAAGAAGATTCTGATAATAGAACTTTAACTGATAGACTTGATGACTTCTTTGATGGACATCCCTATACTTGGGATTTCAACAAGCGAAGTTGTTTCTTGATACTGGATTACCTTAGCCGCGAAGAAGACGGCGTTGGATTACGGCAAGAAAACATCATTGTGGCTTGTGGATTATTCCTGAACACCGCTGGCGCTTCTAACTCACTTAGAGCGGCCAAGATAAGCATAAGTCGAAGATTTGACTTAGACTTTATTGCGAGTGGAAATGGTGATTCAAGAGCCTACCTATTCAAGTCAACTCAACAAAAAACGGAAGTAAGGGGATTTATGCGCCGTCGAGGTAACTCTATAAAGAGAAGTTACTTGATACGAGCGCTTTACTCCATTCCAACAGACTTTGTACTATGAAGTCTACTAGATGAGTCAAAGAGACGACGAATTATGGACATTGGCAGAAGCCTATGATAAACTAACTGAAATGATGAAAGAACAGACGAAGCTCAAGCGAGAGATTCGTGACAAGATTCTCAAGAAGTTAGCAGGAAAGGATGGTAACTACCACGCAAAGTACAGAGGTAGTCGCCGCGTTATCGCGGTGACTAACACCTCATACGACATCAGCGTGAAAGACATGCGTGATAAATTCGGTGAAGAATTCGTTGAAAAACACGTTATCGAACGAAGTTACACGACTGTCAATGTCAAAGAAATGGCTAAGCGAGGACCAGAGGGTTCTCAGTGCTAAGTCAACTAGATGCTATATCAACGAATGTTTGATAAAATTATTGTGGAATGTTTTGAGAGTGGAGATACTGTGACCAATCATGTGGTAAAGGACAAATTTATCGAAAAGTACGGTTGCAGAAATACCCCTCATGTTAACAAAATTGCGCTTATGATGCGCTTATGTGATAGCCTCGATAACCCCTTAAAGGAACGAAGGGGTATTCGATACAGGAAGCGATGATATGACAAGAAATGGAAAAAGGACAGTTGAAGCAGTTTACAAGGCAATGAAGTCATTCAAAGGAATGCGCTTCACTGCGAGTGAACTATACCACGACTGGCCCAAACACGTATCTGATTATGATAAACCTAGAAACATATACGCAGTTACTGCGTGTTTGAAGAAATTGGAGAAGCAAAAGCGCGTTACGCGTATTGGTGACCCAATCACTGCCCGAGCAACGAGTATTAGTGGAAATACTTACCACACTCACTTGTGGCAGGAGGTTTGAACTAGATGGGAATTTTAACATGGCCAAAAAAGAAAATGGACCAGATGGCCGAGATGACATGGAAGAAGAGAGTACTTTACTCTCTCGTCATTTTCGGCTACCTCATTGGGGTGATGATTGCACTGATTGTGCTCGCCCCTCTCGCCTGGATTTTATCAAAAATTCACGAGCAACTTTAACCCGAATCGGGAAACTGAGATACTTTAATAAGCCGACTTCGGCTCTTTCAGTTTACCAAGGAGTGGTACTAGATGGTTAGACAAACATCAATTGAGGAGTTCATGACGGACTTCAAAGAACAAGAGGCAAAAGACGGAGACAACGTTGGAACTGGCGAATACGAAGAGCGTACAACGCTCAAGGCTCAACGCGACCAAGTGTACTCTGGCTACTACATAGAAAGCTACCAATCTGGCATTAAAGGCCAGTATGGTGATAACACTGCTGTGCGAATTACTTCGCCAGAAGGTGAAAAGCAGACTTTGTGGGTTAATGGATTTGAGGAGAAACATTTCCTCCAATTCGTGAGTAAAGCAGAAGGTAGCGATGAAGTTACCCTCACAACCAGCGAGAATGGAAACACTGAACTCAGTACTCCTCTCAAGGTTGACTTCTTGCGAACGCAGCAAGAAAGTGAAGCAGGGAACAAATACAATCGTATTATGTTCGTGCTCAAAGCCTCAGGCGAAGAAGCAGAGATGGAACTTAGTTCCCTTTGATTCATTAGCCAACTAGATGAACGAAGCAATGAAGTTACCAAGAAGTGTATTTGAGTGCCACATTTGTGGTGTATCTTGTACACCGATTGAGATAGAGCTAAGTTTGAGCAAAAGGTGCCTCTGTACTAAATGTAGAGATTGGCAGCGGTCAGTAAGTAAACTATGCTGACCACTAGATGAAGAAGAAACTTCTTACTGACAAAGCAAAAGAGATTATTGCAGAACTAAGTTCGAACTACGATGAAATACCTCTGATTCACCCAACCAAAAACAGCTGGAGCATCGCTGACTTGTTTATCCGACAGTGGTTAAACAATATGAGCGACGGCTTTGATATGGTTCGGGTAAAGGAAATGTATCGCATGTTGTGTGACAACAAGCATGCGCTAATCGACAATAATCTCGTAAGTAGGGACGCCCAGAATAACTCTGGGTTCCCGCTTTGGGAAGACTATGACTTTGATAAATTCAATGAGTAGTTTACTAGATGAGTAACGAAAGAATTGACTTAACTCAGTTTGAAGATATATCTAAGCAAATGGAAATCAAGTGGCACGAACACCCTACTTATGGGGCAAGATACCTTATCAAGGTATCTGAACCTGAAACACCGTGGGTTGTTGGGGCAGTTGTCCCCGACTTTGAACCGCATGATGATTATGCTAAGAATAAAATAGAACAGGAGAAGATGGCAAAACTGTTTGCGAAAACGCCTGAACTAATTGCTGAGTTAAAGAGATGTTATGAAGAGATTGACTGGTTGTTAGTGGTTGAAGACCACTTCACTAGCGATGGCTCATACAACAACAATGCTAACTTTGTGTATGAGTGTGCCGTGAACGAAAAATACGGATACCGCATAGAAGTAATCGACGGTGTAGAAACTGTCGTGCATGAGTCAGAATACAACGCCTCCGAGTGAGGCAACTAGAACCCAAGGAACCCCAGAGTTAACGCTCTGGGGTTCTTTTTTTTGGTCAAATACTCAGCAAGTGTAGGGCCAACCATCGGGGAACTTTATGCGTCCCTATGGGCCACTTCTTCCTTTGGTCAGAGTTCTCTACTTTTTCTTCTGTGAGTGTGATGATTACCTCGTCGCGTCCGCCGGCGTCTTTGAGCTTCTCAAAGATGCTTTCGGGATTGGATAGGTCTTCCAAAAGAACTCTAACTGAAACAAACCCGGTCTTAGGGTGAATTGAACCAGGGACTCTGAAGATTCTATGACGGTCTCCGGTGACCTTCTTGTCCACTGGAGCGAACTTATTTCGCTCACTTCGCAGGAACAAAGTCTGGAGAGACTTCTCTAAACCAGCATCCACTTCAAGGCGGTGTTCTTTCACGGTGTCTCTTACTGAGGCATCTGAGAGGATACCGCCTAATTTTTTGGCGTTTGCCTTAGGTATATCGAAGAACTCTACTAGGATAGACTCGTTTAGCTTTTTATCGTCTGAGCATATATGGGCTAGTCGTTGTTTGTATTTGTTGTACCTATCTGACCAACCTCCTCGCTCGCGTCCGAGAACGCTTTTGTCAATCTTCTCTCCAAGCAGGTACTGAATCAGGTGAGTTCTATCATCCTTGTGCATCTCAGTAAAGGTTGGGTCGTTCACTGTAATGTGGAAGCCCTTTGAGCCCGAGAAGTCAATTACCAAAGAACTCTCGGGAATGCCGACCTCTTGAGTCAGTGTGTTGACTAAGTCAAGTGTTCTGTCGCAGATATGGAACATCCAATCGTAGCGGGGACCTTCGACGTGCTCATCTAAGTCAAACACAAGGTCACTTCCCTTGTAGCCTTTCTTCCCAGTGTTCTTGGTCATTGGGTCTTCGTAATAGGCTACGGAGGCGAAAATCGCTGCGATATTCTTGCGAGCCACGATTGAGTGTTGAAGGTCACCCACCGACTTGTAGTAGTGGTGTCGGTCATTGATTCCCTCGGCTCCCCAGAGTTGTAGCCCAATCTCCCGACGCTCTATGCGCTCAATGAGAAGTGGGTGGTTCTCGTAGTGATGATTGTAAAGGTCAGCCTTCATCCCCATGCCCCCTTCTGCATCTTCTTGTGCTGTGCTTCAAGGACATCGAGATAGAGACTGGCGTGGTCTCTGGTCATCTCTTCTGCCCAGTCATCTGGGTGAAGTATGTCTTCGACTGGCACTTCAAGTGAGTGGGCCAATCCGTTAACTACACTGGTGGTGTTACCGTTGCCTAGTTTGTCAACTAAGTCCAGTGCGAACTTCACTTGACGGGGGGAAGCTTGGTTAGTAAGAGCTGGAGCCACGGTGGGTGACCCTGTGAGAGTCGGAGCTGAGAAGCCGGGTAGTGGCTCGGCCACGGTGGGTGACCCTGTGAGAGTCGGAGTTGAGAAGCCAGGTAGTGGCTCGGCCACTTGGCTGACTCCCTTAACTACCTTGATAGTAGCCTCTCCCATCGTCATCTCTACTTCACTTATATTCTCTAATTCGTTAATCATCACTATTATGTCTAAAATTTCTGCTGCATTCATATTATCACCTCAGTGGTCTCTCCTCATAATGTACCTGAAGGCCCCATCTTTGTTCTTACGATAAGTTGCGGGATAGGTGATACAAGCATCATCAAGATAGTGTTCCATGTCGTCCATGGTTGGTTGGTCTGGTCCCTCCCAAACTTGTTTGAGGACATAGTAAATCTCCGCCAAAAGGAAGAAACTTTGCTTGTCCCTTTTTTCAACTGCTAGTAGTTCAAAGATTTCAAGGACTTGTTGCCTTGACTCCTCGGTTGGGAGTTTGATGTCTGATATCTTCTTTCTCTTATCATAGTTCATTTTCTGTCACCTCGTTAAAGTCTGTGAAGATAACCTTGTCCCTTTGAATCATGAAAGAATATTTTGAGTCCTTCAAAGTACTCTTGACTGCGGATGTGCTTAAGGATATTCCTTCATTCTCGAGGAGAGAGTGAAGGTCCTTAAACAAGTACCCTGACATTGCTGCGGTTTGGTTATTTTTCATGATTTTCAGAACAGCCGGGACTAACTTGGCTTTTGCCTCTCTGACCTCTTCTACCTCGACTTCTGTACCAGCCAGTTGCCCAGCGTCTCGTTCGTTCAGGGTGGTGGCGAGAATCTCCTCGGCGTACTTTACATGTTGAATAGAGCCCACTTCTTGTAAATCAAAGCGGGCAGCCGCTAGTGCAAGTCGCCTTAGAGAAGGAACTTGACGATGACTTCGTAGGTAGTCGGTACTCTTAGACTCTTGACGCTTTTCGGCGTGCCGGGTGGCAATGTAGTCTTCTGCTTCCTTACTTAGCTGTGGATTAAGTGTCTTCACATAAGCAATGTACTTTCGCACAAAGTCCATCTCGAGTGGGATGTTGCTAGGATTACTTGAGCGCCCGAGCATACTTAGACCAATGGCTTGGTCCTGCTGATAATTTGCTACGTCAAGTAAGACAAAGATAGCATCGAATCGCTGTAGCACTGTGATGTCCATCCCGAGTTGTTTTGTGTAAGAAATATCTCTGGCGAACTTCTTTCTGTCACCGGACTTCGGGTTAGCGGCTGCTAGAACCGAACAAGGAGTGGCCACTCTGCCGGAAACCACCTTACTGATGTATACTTCACCGGACTCTAGTGCGTTGTTGAAATCACCAAAGTCACTTTTGTAGAGGTTGAGTTCGTCAACGCAGCAAACTGCTTCTTTGGGTGTGAGAGCAAGTGCACCTGGGGTAAGAGCCCATCGCTTCTTACCTGTGTAAAGGTCTTCAACTTGCTGACAGGCAGCAACGATACCTGCTTGACTAGCTGCTTCTGCTGATACCATCCTACTACCGGGAACTAGCTTTTGAACTGCCTTGAGTAAGTGAGTCTTGACCGTTCCTGGGTCTCCTGCGATTAAGATGTGGATACCAGAGCGATGACCGAACTGTTCTTCTTCAACTGCACCGATTGCTTGCAAAAAGAGTGCTCGCTTAAGTAACGGGTCGCAAAGTAAGTGACCTGACCAAGACCATACAAGGTAGTCAATGCGCTCTTCAAAACTCATAGAGTCGCAGAGTGCTTTGATTTCCTCAACTTCGTCTTCGCTAACCACTGTCTTAACTGCTTCCTCGTTGACCGAAGTAACTGAGTGAGCAAGAATATACTTAGACGACATAAGACTGTTTTTCTGAATAGACTCTAGTCTGAGGATACCCGTCACTTCTATAGTGGAACCGGGTCGCGCCTTATCAGTCAAGTTGCCTCGTAGCTCAACCATAATGGACTTGGGGTCTTCACTCAAGTTAACTTCTTGAAGTTGAATTCTCTGAATTGGTTCAATCCTAGACTTCTCTGAGTCGAGCTTCTCGAAATCCGTACCCTTACAGCGGGAACATTCTTTGGGCTTTGTGATGAGGCCCTCTTCGGTGTTCTGCGGGACTAGTGCAGTTGATAGGCACTTTCGGGTCTTGGCTTCGTCAATATAACTGATACAGCGAAAAGCAATTTTGGTGTAAACGGTTAGTTGGTCTCCCACTTCCGAGACTTGACCCCGTAGTTTGATGATTTTGCCTGTGGCATTGGTAACTCCAAGATTCTCAAAGGTCTTGTCACACCGCTTAGGTGCTCCAACGATATTCCAATAGGGAAGGATTGGGTGAAAGTTAGAGGCTTCTTTGTAAGTGGGAATCGACTGGTCTAGAAAGAAATCCTGAAGGAGCTCCAACATACGCTGAACTGTGAGTGGGTCTGTGATGAGGTAAGTTCCGAAGTTCTCAAACTTATCTCGGAAGTCATCGTAACCTTTGAACTCGAAGCCAATATTGCTTAACTGTGGCGGGGTTTGAAGGTTGAGGACCTCAGACTCCATATCAAAGAGGGGGATGTAGTCGCCGCTAGCAAACATCTCTGCATCAAGATAGCAAACTATGGTTGCGTTCTCACTCGCTTCCATGGAAACCTTTGCTTGAGTGGCAATTGATTGACTAGCCAAAACTCTGCGTTGGTCAGAAAGAATCTGTGACTTTAACGCACTTCGCTGAATGGCTTCTTTACCAAGTTCATCTATGCGATTCGCTCGGGCCTTGCTATCGGGGTATTTCTTTGGGTCAAGGATGAGTCCACTTTGGCGCATTAAGTATGCGACAACTGCTTCTTTCACCATCTTATCCCGTTCATCTAGTTGGGCGAGTGCCGAATACTCGTCACTCACGTCAATCGTTTCGTCTTCTTCTGTCATTCTTCTTCCTCCTTGATTATTCTATATTGGAATATACCTGTGCCTATTTCTCCTACATCGGTATGGGATAGTAGGTAGTTGTGGATTTTAGCGTTGCGAGGGAGGCCCTGTTGGACCAAGTCAATGCGGCCCCTCTCACGCAACAAATTGAGTGCCCTCTCGTGTTCTGGGTCCACTTCAAAGTTCTCTACTCTGTGAACCCCGCTCTCGTACTTGAATTCTTTTCCCGTGTCTTTGGTGTAGTCTCTCCTGATTTCGCTGTTGACTCCTCGTTGAGTACCGGGTTTTTGTGGACACTGTGTGAACTTGGTCCAAACTTCCTTTGGTGGAAACTTCCCGTGTAGATTGATGTATTCCCTCACTGTGCGCTTGTATTCGCCTCGCTTCCCGTTTTTGCGAGTCTTGGGTACTTCATGGTGGTTTGCATGAATCTCTGCCTCGCTGAAGCCCGCTTTTCGCATCATCTGGGAAACTTCTTCCCGTCGCTCGTTGGTGATACTCATTCGTATCACTCGCTAGCTTTCTTCATCAACCACTTCAGCACTGCGATGTTGTTCAACTCAAAGCCAAACTCCTTCGTGAGTTTGTTCTTGAGTTTGTCGAACCCTTCTGCGTCATCATTCTTCAGGACAATGTCCACTCTTTGTCTAATCCGTTCCTCGCTCATTTCAATTCCTCGGAGTAGGAGCGTGGGAGGTCTCGGATATATAGTTGCCGAGTATAATCGAATGAGTTCGTACCCGCTCGGATGGGTTTAAGTTAAATAGGGGTGAGTAGAAAATGATGGACATGGAAGGAGTGGAAGACACTATTCGATGTGAAGACTGCGGCTCGAGAAACCTGGACCTTGATGACAAGCGAGGGGAAATAACGTGCCTCGACTGCGGACTGGTCTTACAGGAAGCCATCGTAGACCAGGGGCCTGATTGGCGGTCATTCGATGAAGGTGGGGATAATGCTCGAACTGGTGCACCCATGAATGTGATGATGCACGACAAGGGGCTCTCCACAGATGTCGACTGGCAAAACAAAGACTACTCTGGAAAGCGATTACCGGGGACTACCCGAGCCCAATTTCACAGACTGAGAAAGTGGCAAGCTCGCGCACGCGTGTCTAAACACCTTGATAGAAACCTCAATGTCGCATTTAATGAGATTCAGCGGATGGGTGGTAACATGGGACTTCCCAAGTCTGTTCGAGAGGAGGCAGCAGTATACTACCGCCGGGCTGTTGATAATAACCTCATTAGAGGTCGGAGTATTGATGCAATGGCGGCTGCTTGCTTGTATTTGGCTAACCAGAAGATAGGGTCTGCTCGGAGTCTCGATGACATGGTGAAGGGTACAAGAGTTGGTAGGAAGCCCCTTACTCGCTCGTATAAGATTTTGAAAAAGACACTTCGACTACGACTTAATCCTGTGGAACCAGAGGTCTATGTCAACCGATACTGCACTGAATTGGGCTTGCGCCCAGAGGTTGAGAGTAAAGTCAAGGAGTTAATCAGCGGTGGGAGGTCGCGTGACTTGGTAGATGGTCGCAGTCCTACTGGAGTGGCTGCTGCGGCAGTTTATATTGCAGCTAAGTTAGAGGGTCAACCTCGCACCCAGCGAGAAATTGCAGACATCTCGGGAGTCACCGAGGTTACTATTCGAAACCGATACAAAGAGTTCTGTGCTGCCATGGACATAGAACTAGAGTAAACGTCAGAAACTTACTGCTACTCTGGAGCAGTACAACGAATGAATGTCAGAAAATATGTTAGAAGTTAATTTCTAACAATATGCTAACCGATGCACTGAGTAACATTTAGTCCAAAGCGTCAGTTTTTTATTTTCTGACATTTGATAACTCAGAGATAAGTTATGTCTTGTTATGAGTTATGTTATAGTTATGTCTTACTACCTTCTACTATATACCACTTTAGAAAGGTATAATATAAGAAAGAGAAAGAAAGAGAAAGAAAGAGAATGAAAGGAGACACTTGTTAGAAACTTACTTTCTGACGCGTCTGAAAATATTTCTAACCGGTTACAGTTATATGCTTAAAGGCGCAGTCTTTGCCGTCAGTTTTTTTATTTCTAACCTTTACTCTTCTTCAAGAAACTCTAGTGTTTCTCGGAGAACATCTCGCCCGATGAGCACAGGATGCGAAAGGTGTGAACGGTCACTTGCTGTAACTTCACACACAAACTCAAAGTCGGAAAAGCCAAACCTACCTAAGTAGGTGTTGCGCACCTTTCGCCCGTTAGCATTTTTGATTACTCTACTTCCAACAATCTCCCACCCAAGGGCGATACATAGGTCCTCATGGACACTACTTCTGTCAGCACCCGTGTCAATCTTAGCCATGGCCATCACATGGGGCCACTTACCGAAGTTGGAAATCAATTCGATGCGGTCTTCACCATCATACAACCATCGACTAGCCAAATATGCGCTCGTATGTTTCATCAGGGTCAGCTCCAGTTTTGTGATATAGACTTCTAAACTTGTCTAGCTTATGAATGGACACCTCTGAATTAGAGGCCAGCAGTTCCTTGACTAGCTTCTTTGTAGTCGGGTTACCCTTAGTCCCCTCAGGGTATCTCAGGTGTAGTTGATTGTTTAGCACCCCACCTGAATCAGCGATTTCACCTAGTACTGACTCATACACCATGTATGCAATGTCCTCATCAGTCAATTCAGAGTTCTCTTCAACTACGTGAACATCCTTATCAGTAACTTCTTCTTCGGAAGGCTGCGTGCGTAGCCTATCAGTGGGCTCCGGGACCACTTCCTCAAACTCGGAGGGGACTACTTCTTCAGAGTACTCTGGTTCAAGTTCGTCCAACTGAACATAGGCGAATGCATTGAAGTCACTACTCAGCCCACCAGACAAAGTCTGTGCACGCGTCTCGAGACCCTCTAATCGAGTCATCAAAGAAAGGTGCCGTTGCACAACACCCTCCATCTCCTTGCTCAGAGAAGTAAGGACTTCACGCAATTCAGAGATGTCACGAGCAACTTCTAACTTTGCATCTCGCAACTCAATACGCAGTTTTTCTAACTCTTCTCGCACTACTGAGGGTACTCCCATCGAGTTTCCCAAGTTAGACCAAACTGAGGTGACGTCGCTATCCATGTATCTTTGCAGTTTCTTCTGGGTCATAACTGTTAAGGTGGATACTCGCGTCGGATAGTTATGGAGGCCGTTCTCTTCGGAGTGTCAAAGCAGCGTGACACCATTACTGCAATGACCGTACTTTCTGACTCTAAGAAAGTGTATCGTTTCGTGGATTTGAAGTCAGAAACATCTACGCTTAGTGAAGTCATCGGGAAGACAGTCAACTCTCTCAAGCTCCCCATACTGGCAAACGAGGGGGTGATTTACCTTGGTATCGAATCCATTCTCAGACATTGTCGGCCCTGACTTTAGTTGCTTGAAAGAACCCCCTCTATCTCCCGATAAGTGCCCAGGTAGTAGCTACACTGAGGGAGGTCCTCAGTTAGATGACGACTTTGGTGAGTGGTATTGCCCAACTTGTGGGGCGGTGTTTGACTTAGACGAGGCTCCCGAGAACGAGTACTTTGACGACGACGAAGATGAGGCCTTTGATAACGATGAAGTCTTCGTGGCAGAAGGAGACCGGGCTATAGTTCAAAGCGCTGAAGATAAAGCTCGGGTCGATAGGTACAACGCACTCAACGAACTATCGTCCGCAATCGGACCATTCAACGAGAAACTCTCTCGCCGTATGGAGTCTATCGCGACCGAAATCATTGAGTTAGTGAGGCAATTGGAAGTCAACTTTGAACCAGCCTTTACAGGTAAATTACTGAAGCCCAAATTACTTGCCGTGGCACTATTCTTATTCAAAGAGCGACTCGATGCTAGAGTTTACCGAACTCTGCGAGTTAATCAAAATACCACCGAAGCCGGTGTGAGAAGCCTGACTCTACTCCGACCAAAGGTGGGAGAGGCCGACCCCGTAGTCGACAATATTCGATTCGTCGGCAATGCACTAAACCTTCCGCCAGGAGTAATAGTAGTATCAATAGAACAATACGAAGAGAGTGGTCGGCCACCGAATCGAGAAGAAGATTATAGAACTCGTGCTGCTGCATGGCTTTATTTGATGACTCAACCACTAGCGCTAGGCGTGACTAAAGCCAAGGTTAAGCGCATTGGTGGAGTCAAGCAGAATGCCTTCGATAGGGCGGTTGAGTCGTACAGTAATTTCATAGCAAAGCGTAATAAACAGGATGAAGGCGTAGAACTTACTGATGACTGAAGTCACTTACAATGAATTTCGCGGCCTCCATAAGGGAACTCCTCAAAAGAAAGTGAGTAAACTTTGGAACAAGTACAAGGACGGAAAGTACAAACTTCCTAAGCAAGTCACTCCCATAGAAGAGATTACTGTACCAGTAGGAGTGGTGGAGGTAAACATCAAGCCAGGAGTGGACGAATCATATGGGACAGAAGACGATAAGGTAGTTATCAGGAAAGTCGGCACTGTTGAAAAGGCCACCAAGAAACCAAAGAAAGCAAAGAAGGCAGAGTTAAGTCCAATGGACAAATGTACCGAATATGAGCGACTCTCCAATACCTTGAGTAGATTTTCATTCAAGTTCAATGAAACCGAGACCAAGAAAGTACTTGATAGAGTATCTCAATTAGCGAAAGATACCCGCCCCGAAGGGTACGTATGTGAGCCGACAGACTCCTGGAAACTGTGGTTAGGTCCAACTGAGAATTGCCTACTAATCAATACAACCCGAGGAGTCGCATTCAAAGTTTCAAGAGGGTGGTGGCAGAAGCACTATCAGACAACCATCTATGTTGACAGAGAACTCTTGAACAGCACTCAACTTATCGACGACACCGCCAAAGCATTTGCACTCAAGGGCAAATACTTACCTCGGAGTCCAGTGGTTGGAGTCGAGTGTAAGCTACCTCAAACTGTCAAGGACATCCAGATGCGCGGCGGTTTCGCTGGTGATAGATGATGTTTTGGCGAAAGTCCATCTGGGTCGTCCACAACCCCGTTAATCGAGCGACTTGGTGTTCCAAGTCCGATTGCCCCAAACTCGCTAGAAAAGAAGTATTCGACATCATAATGTCAGAGTCAGAGGAAAACTCCGATGGGGAGTTGGAGCAAATTATCAAACTCGGTGTCACCAGCGAGGCCGACATCGACGAGTCAAAAATAGAGCGCAAGGTTCGCCGTATCGGTGAACCCACCGTAAAACATCACGCACTGGGAGTAGTCGCTGCGTTTCGCTCAAAGAAGAAGGCTTTGAAGTTCCTCGATGATTATTTTAAAAGTAATCAAGACCAGTCTCCCGACAACCTTGAATTGACAAAGATAAGCCTTACTGCGTGAGATTTTATTTTCTAACGCCGACATATTAAGTACTCGACCCTCTTCGGCAAACTTACCGAAGGAGAGAACTCAATGAACACCCAGACACCACTCACAATCAAGTACGCAAATGACGAACCGATGTTGCTCCCCAGTAACGACCGATTCGTACTATTCCCCATCCAGCATCAAGACATCTGGCAAGCCTACAAAGAACAAGCCGCGTGCTTCTGGACCGCAGAAGAAATCGACTTGGAAAAGGACAAGCGAGACTGGGCCAACCTCAAAGATTCCGAGCGACACTTCTTGAAGCACGTCCTTGCCTTCTTTGCCGCCAGTGACGGCATAGTTAACGAAAATCTCGCTGTAAACTTCTCTAACGAAGTACAATGGCCCGAAGCCCGTGCCTTCTATGGTTTCCAAATCATGATGGAGAACATTCACGCTGAGACCTACTCTCTCCTCATTGACACCTACATCGAAGATGAGAAGGAAAAGAACCACCTGTTCAATGCAATGGAGACAGTTCCAAGTGTCATGAAGAAAGCTGAGTGGGCTTTGAAGTGGACCGATTCGGA
>Ga0115566_10003123_pt1 | contig 13450 bp, 13 predicted proteins | sample COGITO_mtgs_1204_3_FD_87173 | JGI IMG/M metagenome (GOLD analysis project Ga0115566, IMG submission 87173) | Pelagic marine microbial communities from North Sea - COGITO_mtgs_120405 | ecosystem: Environmental > Aquatic > Marine > Epipelagic | place: Germany:Helgoland, sampling site Kabeltonne...
AGTCGGTGAAGTAGTCGAGCGCCCCTTGCCGGTCGATCTCGAATTCCGGTGCCTCGGGGGCCGCAGATGGTCGTGCGATTTCGAGCGCGCTATCGACCGCTGCCCGAAACCGTTCGTAGACGGCTTCGCCCCGGGAGATGAGCACACCGAGCGCGGCGCCACTCGCGGCCTTGTCGCTCAGCCCCAGCGTGACCGCCCGGTTCATCTCCCGTCGACACATGGCATCGTGATCGCGCACCGCTGCTGCCGCGCTCATGAACAGCGCCTTGGCCCATGCCGGGCAGGCCCCATCGTGATCCGTGACATCGCGCACTCGGGCATATCCCTCTGCGAACTTTGGGGCAACGGCTGCGATCTCCCCGCTGTGCAGCGCTGGCGAGGCAGACAGTGTGTGGTCGGCATTGGTCATCTCATGGGCTCCTTGGTCTGGACCTTATTCACATCGAGATTCGCACACTCACTACGGTGATTCCTATGTCAAGCAACGGGGAACTCATTCATACACTCACGAAACGAGTGCTGACACTGTGGCGAAACAAGACAACCGACCTGGCGCCCGACGTTATGAGGCAACCCGTTGATGCCTACCTGGACCAGGATCGTTTCGAACATGAAGTGGATCGAGTCTTCAAACGCCTGCCCCTGGCGCTGGCCCTTGGCAGCGAATTACCAGGACCAAACACCTACAAGGCGGTCGAGGTGTTGGGCGTGCCCGTCTTGCTTACCCGCAGCGACGACGGCGTGGCAAGAGCATTTCTTAACGTGTGCAAACACCGGGGTGCGCCGTTGTGCGAGGAAGGCCTGGGCGAAGGCCGCCGACTGACCTGCCCGTATCACGCTTGGGTGTACGACATGCGAGGAGACCTGGCTGGCATGTTTGGCGCCGAGACGTTTGGTGATGTGGACAGAGACTCCCTGGGGCTCACCGAACTGCAGTGCGAGGAACGAGTCGGTATGGTCTTTGCCTGCCTGACGCCGGGAGTCACGTACGACATCGATACGTTTCTCGGCGATTTCGGACCCCGACTCGAGTCCCTCGAACTTGATCAGTGGCATGTCTATGACCAACGTGAGTTGGCGGGCCCTGGGTGGAAGGTGGCCTGGGATGGCTACCTCGAGGGCTATCACCAGCAGGCGCTTCACCCGACCACCGTCGGGCTCAACACGATTGCCAACCTGATGGCGCACGACACCTATGGGCCACACCAACGCATTGTGTTCGGCCGCAAGTCGTTACCGGAACTCGATGGAGTGCCCGAAGCCGAATGGGCTGGTGATCACATCCGGCTGATTCATTCACTCTTTCCCAATGTTTCGATCTCGGGGATCCTGGGCGACTACTGCCTGGTATCGCAGCTCTATCCCGGGCCGACCGTTGAAACGACTCGCACGATCCAGACCGTGCTTGCGCGCCGCCTACCCGAGACTGATGAAGAACGGGCGACGGCCGACAAGTTCAGTTCGATGGCACTACAAGCCGTGCGCGACGAGGATTACTGGGTCGGTTTCCAGATCCAGCAAGCGCTCAAGAGTGGAGCGACCCCTGACCTGCTCTTTGGTCGCAATGAACCGACGTTGCAGCACTTCCACCGCAGCGTCGAACGTTATGCCGAGCGCTAATTCCCACCCGCTGAGCTGAAGGCTTCCATCAACTCATCGCTGCCAAGTGTGCTTCCGTCTCCGGCGCCGATCGTGAGAGGGGGCCAGTTGCCGTCCGCGAAGATCACCAGCACGGTGACGCCTTCGGGGCCGGCGATCAGCGGGCCGTATCCCTTGTTGGCGAGTCCAATACGAATGTCTCCCTCGTGCAGCCATTTGCCGCTGACCTTCTGCGATCCCTTCAGGATGATCTCGCTGTAATCACAGCCGTGGGTGTGGGCCTCGACCCGACAGTTCGGCGGAAACGTCGCCTTGAAGACGGTGGGAGAGGTGTCCTCGGACGGCCGTCCAATGCGGTATTGGCTCGTCTCGATGCCGTTCGAAGGCGTGATAGAACCAAGGTCATCCCATGATGTCACGATGTGGCCTCGACGGTCGAGTTCGGCTTCGATCTCTTCGGTTGTGGGCATTGGCTTCTCGCAAGGTGAGGTGGACGTTCCTCTCGATACTAGGCATGGATCTATCGCTGGACCATGTCTCAGAAATCGGAGGCGTCGAGTTGGACGACCTGGTGGACGATTGCGCCGTCTACAACCTGACAGACGTCGGTGCCCGAAGCCGGTTGTGTAGCGCCTTCGATGTGCCAGCTGAAGGTAACGACGTCGCCATCGACGTCGACGGCATCGAACACGACCCGTGCCGTGCCAAGGCGCTCAGGCACGGTCGCAAAATAGTCGGCGATTGCGGCATGGCCCCGATAGGTCTGTCCGAGGCGCTCGAGAACCGCGTCGTCGGCGTAGTCGGCCGCCATCGCAACAACGTCTTGGGTAATGACTGCTGCGAGATGTGAGTCGGCGACGTCTTGGGGTGATCTGTTCATCCCTGGAAAGCTACAGCGATGTCTGCTGTACGAACAGTCTCCGGCGTCTCTACGTTGCCCGGTCTTCTGGCGCACGCCCCCAATAGCGACGATGATGGATGGGCAGTGATGTTCCCCCGACACGAAGGTCTCGTTCTCGGAGTTGTACGAGCGATGCACCTATGAGGGTCGGGTCAAGGCCATGCTCAAGGTCGGCGGCGAAAACGTTGCTGCCGCTGAGATCGAAGGTTTCCTGATGCAACACGAGGCGGTGATGTTGGCCCAAGTCGCATCTGCACCGGACACGAAGTGCCTCGTTACGTGCGATTCGTTACCCCGTGGCCGATGTCGGCCACCAAGATTCGGCAGGTTACGGTGCGCGAACAGATGGTGAGCGAGATCGCGTCAGAATGACCATGTCCCGTGGTGCAACGCGAGTTGTAGCGATCTGTTCGATCTGTAGCGGTCTCGGCGCCGCACTCGGTTTTCTTCCGGGATTCATTGCGACAACTTTTCGAGATGACCTTGGTATCAGTAAGGGTCAGATCGGGCTCCTCGTGGGGTTGTATTTCGGGTGTACCGGCCTGGGTTCGATCATGGGTGGTCGGCTCACCGACAGGTTCGGTGCCCGGGCAGTGGTCGTTGCCGACATGGTGTCGGTCACTATTGCCGGAGCATTCGCTGCCGCGGTCGGCACCTACTGGTCGTTGCTCGTTGCCGCGATCATCGGCGGGTCGGGTTATGCGCTGGTGAACGCAGGCACGAACGTTGCCATGGCCCATGCCGTCCCGATTCGGCGACGCACGCTGGCCATGTCGGTGAAGACCGCCGGCGTTCCAGCTATGGCGGCGATCACCGCAGCCGTCGGACCGTGGGCTGCCAACCGCTGGAGTTGGCAACACGTGATCTGGGCGCTGGTCATCTTGACCATTCTGGCAGCGGTCGGCGCCGGTCTCATCCTGGGTAACGACCGAAATGGCGAGGGCGGAGGCGATACCGGTTCTCTTGTGCCGCTTCCCACGGGCTTCATCTGGTTTCCGGTCGGCGCATTCCTGCTGATCGCAGGGTCCCAGCCGATGTACTCCTGGGTGGTCCCGTATCTCGAGCAGTCGCTCGATGCCTCACCGAGTGTCGCCGGTGGTATTTCGGCGGTGGCCTCGGCGGTCGGAGTCGTGGTGATGATTTTCAGCGCATTACGCAGTGATCGGACCGGCGCAGACAGCAGGGTGGCACTCATTGTCGTTCTGCTGTTCGTCAATGCGGGAGCCATCCTGATGGTGCTGCTGGCAGATGCCATCGGTCTGGCGTTGGCGATCGTGGGTACCGTGATCGGCATTGCGGTGCAACTCTCAGCGATTGGCACGATGCATGCAACGATTGTCGATCGTGCTCCTGGCGCCGTGGCCCGTGCAACCGGGTGGACGATGACGGGATATTACCTCGGCGCGCTGGTGTCGCCCACTGCCTTTGGGGTGGTCGCCGACGTGACGGACACCTTCACCTGGAGCTGGATGGCGACCATTGCCCTGCTGCTTCTTGCGGTTCCAGCTTGGCGTGCAGCTGGTCGAGTAGCCATTGTGGAGACGACCAACGTGTGAAGGATAGGTTCGATGACCAAACGACTCGAAGGCAAGGTCGCGGCGATAACCGGCGCCGCGTCGGGAATCGGTGAGGCGACGGCTCGGCGATTTGTCGAAGAGGGCGCTCGGGTGATGATCGGCGATATCCAGGAGGACGCCGGACAGGCTTTGGCCGAAGAGTTGGGCGATGCCGCAGCGTTCCGGCGCTGTGATGTAACCGCCGAGGCCGACATCGCGACGCTCGTCGACGACGCAGTCGCCACCTTCGGCCATCTCGACATCATGATGAACAATGCCGGCATCGTTGGCGCCCGCGGCCCGATCGCCCAGACATCCCTGGACGAATACGACGCCACGATGAATGTCCTGCTGCGAGGAACCTTCATCGGCATGAAACATGCAGCCCGGGTGATGCAGCCTCGGGGGACTGGCTCGATCATCAGCCTGTCGAGCACCGCAGGTGTGCAGGGTGGACTCGGTCCTCACGTCTACGCAGCGGCCAAACACGCTGTGGTCGGTCTCACGAAGAACGTTGCCGCTGAGCTTTGCCGCTCGGGAATTCGAGTGAACTGCATTGCCCCAGGTTCGACCGCAACTCCTATGGTCGCCAAGGCGCATCTCGATGACCATCAGGCCGTCGGCGATGTGATTGGTCGCCTGACCGAGATCTCCCCGATCAAGGGGCGACCCGCCTTGGCCATCGATGTGGCAAATGTTGCGCTCTTCTTGGCAAGCGACGAGGCGGGGAACGTCAACGGCCATTGCCTTGCCGTCGACGGTGGTCTCACCACGGGTTCCTCCACCAATGACCCGCCGTATTCGTCCCCGCTTCCCTTTATGAGAGAAGCCGGCCGGAGCGATGTGCCCACCTGATGGAACTACGGCGGTTGCGCCAAATGGTCGCGCCGGGAGCCCGTGGCATCGAGGCGCTGTACACGGTCGACGATTTTCGTCACGCGGCCCGCAAACGCCTGCCCCGCATGATCTTCGACTTCATCGACGGCGGAGCAGATGGCGAGTTGGCGGTTGCCGCTAATCGGCGGGCTCTTGATGAGGTACTCTTTTCGCCTCGTTTCATGGTCGACGTTGCCGATCGCGACCAGACAACCCGCATCTTCGGTACCGAGGTTCCTCTTCCTCTGATTCTTTCGCCATCTGGCTTGGCGACTCTTGTCCACCCCGAGGGCGAACTCGCCGTAGCCCGGGCGGCAGCTGCGGCTGGGGTGATCTTCTGCGTTTCGACCGGGTCGGGCCATTCGCTGGAAGCCATAGCCGACGCAGCCGATGGCCACCTATGGTTTCAGCTCTACCTCTGGAAGAGCGAGGAGGTGGTGCAGTCACTCATCGCTCGAGCCAAAGCCGCCGGCTGTGAGGCACTCATCGTGACCGTTGATGTACCGGTGGTTGGCAAGCGGGAACGAGATCTCCGCAACGGCATGTCGCTGCCAGTTCGGCTGAGGCCGCGTAACGCGTTGAATGCCGCCACCCGCCTCCGATGGGTTCGCAACATTGTGAACGGTCCCGAGATTACCTTTGGAAGCCTCACCGATATCGCTCCGGGTGACGACGCAACTTCGATCGGCGAATACACGAATCGTGAGCTCACAGACCCGTCTCGAACATGGAGCGACTTGGCAATGATCCGGCGTCGTTGGGATGGCCCACTGATCGTCAAAGGCGTAATGTCTGAAGCCGATGCGCTGCATGCGGTGGCGAACGGAGCGGACGGCGTGATGGTCTCGAATCATGGTGGCCGTCAAATCAGCAGTGTGCCGGGAGTCGCAACGGTGGTGCCGAGAATCGTTGATGCGGTGAACGGCAAGGCCGAGGTGTTTCTCGACGGCGGCGTGCGGCGGGGCGAAGACATCGTCAAGGCGCGTGCCCTCGGAGCGACGGCCGCGTGCGGAGGACGGCTGTGGTTCTGGCCACTAGCGGTCGGAGGAGAAGCCGCGGTTTCGAGAGTGATCGACATCTTGTCCGACGATGTGGATCGGACCCTGGCCTTGCTCGGTCGGCGCCGATTCGACGACGTGACAAGCGATGCGCTCTTCTCCACTGCTGCCCCCAGGTGAATATCGGGTAGATCCCTGCGAAGTGGGCTCGGTTGACGCCGGACTAGCGGCGTCTCGACAACACTTCGCTGGTTCTTGACTGTGGACTACTGGTGCTCATTCTGCTGTCTCCGAGGGGACTCGTCGGCGGGCTCGCTGCACTTCGGTCGCTGGTCGGGCCGGAAGTAGGAAACTGGGCCGAAGAGCTCGGACCGAGATGGTCTTTTCAGAAAATCGGTGGGTGCAAATTTGGATCCCCGGCTAAGGCAGGGTTACGTTCACTCAGATCGGCGCATGCTATGCGCCACGTTCCAGAGGGGGAACCTATGTCGAAGTTCAAGTGGCTTATTGCCATGTTGTGTGCGTTGTCGCTGTTCGCTGCGGCCTGCGGTAGCGACGATGCTGCTGTCGTCGAGTCTGCGGAAGAAACGGCCGAGGAAGCAGAAGATGCGGTCGACGAAGCTGTCGAAGAAGCGGAAGAGGCCGTCGAGGAAGCGGACGAAGCCAACGAAGAAGCTGACGAAGCGGTCGAGGAAGTCGAGGAAGCTGAAGAAGTGGCAACGGTCGACGGTTGTGGTGCAAATTCACCCGACGACACACCCGGTCTCGACAAGGAAGCCGGCACGCTGACGATCGGTACCTCGCAGCCGTTCACCGGTCGGGCATCAACCGCAGGCGAAGGTCTGGTCGGTGGCGTAATTCTCGCAGTCGAAGACATCAACGCTCGCGGCGGCATCGACGGATGTACCTTCGAGTTGGTCTGGGAAGATGACCGGTTCGAAATCGAACAGATGGTTACCAACGTTCGCAAGATGATTGAAGAGGACGGTGTTTGGGGCTTTGTCGCAACTGCTGGTTCTCAAGCCATTCCATCGACCTATCCGGCGATCGAGGGCGCAGGTACACCACTTTGGGGTCCTGTCTCACCTGCTGATCAGGACATTCAGCAGGTCTATCTGACCAACTCGACTCGTACCGAACAAGGTCGTATCTGTATCGACTACTTCGCCGAACAAGGTGTCACCAAGGTGGCAGCGATTGGTCAGGACAACGAGCTTGGAGTCGAGGCTTTCAACGCCATTGAGATCCAGGCCCCGATTCACGGTATGGAAATCGTGGCTCAGGAAGAGGTCGAGGTACTCTCTGACCTCGTTGCTCCTGCGGTGCTGGCTGTTATCGAATCTGAGGCCGAGGGCGTACTCACGGCTCTTGATGGCACTCAGAATGCACTTGTCATGGATCAGTTCTTCGAGGCTGGCTTCAGCCCGTTGATGTGTTCAGACCAAGGTTCTGCTGGCGCTGGCGGCCAGACCGCCGTTGGCTTGGCCAATCCTGAAGCCTCTGATGGCTACTTGGGTGCGTTGCAGGGTTCTTTGACCGACAGCGCCGACCCATTCGTGCAGAACTGGGCCGAGCTGTGGGAGGCCTATGACGGTCCGGGTTCGGAAACCCCATCGCTCAACTTCAGCCTGCAAACCTTCTCGATCGCTACGGCGTTCTTCGAACTCATGGACCGCCTTGACGGCAACTATGCCTACGACAACTTCCATGCTGCTGCCGAGACCCTTGGCGACAATCCGATCTTGGTGCCTTCGATGCCTCCGATCGCCTGCGGTCCACTTCCAGGTGGTCACAGCTGCGCCGCCGGTGCAGGTATCGCGGTCTATAACGCTTTCGAGGATCCAGATGGTGACGGGGCGGGTACCTGGGTACAGGTCCGCGATTTCCAGGCACCAGCCAACTAACCGATCGGTTTAGACATCGGGGTTGGGTCAGGCATGCGTGCCTGACCCAACCCCGAACGTGTTTCTGTTCGAAAAGCAAGGATATTAATGGATCAGTTGCTGCAACAGATTGTCGCTGGACTCGAAGCGGGCTCGTACTACAGCCTGATCGGGTTGGCGATCGTCGTGATCATGAAGTCAACCGACGTACCCAACTTCGCTATGGCCGAAATGGGGCTGGTCGCCGCATACGTGGCTTGGTGGCTTTCTGACGACGCTGAGGTCGGTTTGCCGTTCGCTCTGGCGATCATTATCGGCCTGGTGTTCGCCGCAGCGTTTGGCGCGGTGACACAGTTCTTGCTCGTGCGACCCCTTACTGGTTTATCGAATCAACCTCTTGCGGTCTTTTCGTCACTGGCGTTTGGGTTCGTGATGATCGATCAGATTCGTGAGCGCGGTCTCCCGGCGTTTATCGATTGGATCCCTGGCCTGGGGGGTGGTTACCCGACCCCGATCGCAGTGTTGCTGTCGATTGCGCTCGTGCCGATCAGCTATTTCATTCTGCGCAAGTGGGTGAAGAAGCTCGATGTCATCGATCACTTCCCGCTGTTGCTGCTGACGATCGGCCTCAACTTTGCCCTTGGCAGCATCATCGAGAATCTCTGGAGTTCTACCCCGCAGCGATTCGAGGCCCCGTGGTCGGGCGAGACCTTCAATGTTGGTGACACCCGCATCGGCGTTGATCAGCTCATCTCGATCAGCATGGGCGCAGCGATTGCCCTGATCCTGGCGGCGTTCTTTCGGTCGAAGTGGGGCGTCCGTATGCGCGCTATCGCAGAGGACGGATCAACCGCCCGCATGCTCGGCATAAACGCTGGCGCTGTTTCCCTCATCGCATGGGCCCTCGGCACGAGCGTTGCCGGCGCAGCCATGATTCTGAATACCAGTTCCACCGTGCTCGAGCTCGGGAGCGCCGAGGGTCTGATTCTGAAGGGTTTCATCGCTGCAGTTCTTGGTGGCTTCGTGTCGCTGCCGGGGACGTTCGCCGGTGGCCTGATCGTCGGAGTCGCCGAGGCGGTTGTTGGCGGCCAGATCAGCACCAGCTTGCAGCCAACCATGGCGCTTCTGATCGTGGTGGCGGTGTTGCTCATCTCACCAGGCGGACTAAGCCGCGAAGCCAAGTTACGGGAGGTTTGACGTGAGTACGACCGAAACAAGCGCGCCCGATCGGCCCCTCTACCCGCCGAAGCCTGGAGGCTGGCGCCGTCATCAGACGTTCATCAGTTCGTTTGGGATCTTTGCGGTGTTGGCGGTCCTGCCATGGTTCCCGTTACTTGCTTTCACCGGGACCTTCGATACGGGCAACGACTTCGGCGCCGGCAACATGGCCTTTGTGTTCGCCTTCGCTGCTGCGGCCGTTGGTTTCAATCTGTTGGTCGGCTATTCAGGGACACTTGGTCTTGCCCACGCAGGCCTCTTCGCCCTGGGTGCCTATGGCACGGCGATTTTGACAGCGCCGGCAGAATGTCTCGACTTCGACACCTGTGACCCGGTGGTGCGAGAAGCCTCGTCTGGGTACGGCTGGCCGTTCTTCGTTGCCCTGCCGCTTGTATGTGTGGCCGCTGCCATCATCGGCATCGTCGTTGGATTTCCCGCAGCGCGCCTCAAAGGTTTCTTCCTTGCCATTGCCACGTTGGCGCTAGGCGAGCTCATTGTCACCATCATCCGGCTCGACGACGACGTGTGGAGCGGTTTGAAGACGAACGGTGGCACCGGCAAACAGGTACCGATCTTCCGGTTCTGGGGTGCTGGTCCGGTGACCAGTGCGTACTACATGGCGCTAGGGGCGTTGATCATTACGTTCATCGGCTACGTGATTCTCACTGAGCGACGGTTGGGGCGAACCCTCAAGGCAGTTCGCGATACCGAGATCGCAACCGGGCCTATTGGCATTTCGGCCACGTACTACAAGCTGGTTGCTTTCGGTTTGGCTGCATTCTCTGCATCACTGGCCGGTGCAGCGTGGGCGCAAAACAGTGCGTTCGTGAATCCGGCATCGTTCCGCACTCGACTACTGGTGTTCTTGTTGGTGGTATTGATCGTTGGTGGTCTGGGACGTCTCTGGGGCCCTCTGATCGGCGCCGTCTTCTTCGTGTATCTGCGCCAAGAGCTGCAAAGCACGCAGAAACTGTTGTTCCTACTCATTGGAATTGCGCTGATTCTGACCGTGTTGATCCTGCCCGACGGCTTTGCGTCGGTGCCTGACCGCATTCGAGACAGCCGGTGGGCGCAAGACCTCCGGAAACGCTTTAAGTCGGTGGGGGTCAAATGATGACGACGACCACAACGGGTAAGCCGGCACCGCTCGAACTCGATGACCTTCACGTGGCCTTCGGTGGAAACCGAGTGCTCGAGGGTGTGGACTTACCATTCAAGCCTGGCTTCAACGGCCTTATCGGTCCGAACGGCGCAGGCAAGACGACTGTATTCAATGTGTTGTCGGGTTACGTCAAACCCACGACCGGCACCGTTCGAATGGAGGGCGAGGACCTCGCGGACCTCTCGCAGACGGGCCGGGTCAAGGCCGGTATCTCTCGTACCTTCCAGTCGCCAAAACTCATTCTCGATGCGACGGTCATGGAGAATACGCTGCTAGGTCGCCACCACCTCTTCAAGTGGGGTCATCTTTCGGAGTTGCTCATGTTGCCTCAGCAGCGGCGTGAAGAAACCGAAGCTCGTCGCATTTGTATGGACATGCTCGACCGATTTGGTCTGGCCGACGATGCCCACAAAGACACCGGAGACCTCTCGCTCGGGTCCCAGAAGATCGTCGAAGTTTGCAGAGCACTGGTTGCAGACCCCAAAGTCGTGTTACTCGACGAGCCAGCTGCTGGTCTTGGCGCCGACGACGTGACGGTGTTACTCGCAGGTCTGCGTGAACTGGTTGCCGTCCAGGACCTGTGCCTAGTGATCATTGAACACGACCTCGAGCTGGTCACGACGATGTGTCCCGAGATCAGTGTGCTGCACTTCGGTCGAATCATCTCGCAAGGCACCCCCGCCGAGGTCACCTCAGATCCGGTGGTGATCGAGGCCTATCTCGGCCATGGATTCGAATTGTCCGAAGAGGCCGAGGAAACCGCAGGAGAATCCGTCTGATGCTCTTCGAAGCCAAAGATGTCGTATCCGGTTATGGCGCTCTTCAGGTGCTCAATGGCGTCAACGTCTCGGTCGACGAAGGTGAGATTGTCTCGGTCTTGGGTGCGAACGGTGCAGGCAAGACCACCTTCTTGCGGACCGTCTCGGGCGTTTTGCCGACATGGTCGGGCAGCATCACCCTCGACGACTCAGTATTTGGCAGTCTGGCGATCGAACGCAGAGCCATGCTCGGCCTTGGGCATCTGCCCGAAGGGCGCGGCATCTTCCAGAACCTGACCGTTCGAGAAAATCTCGATCTAGGCATCGGTTTGCGTAAGGACGGCAGCGATGCCATCCGTCGCGACCGCGATCGTCTCCTGGACCTGCTCCCGGCGTTGGCCGAAAAGATTGGCGACGCGGCGTCCTCACTATCGGGAGGTCAGCAACAGATGTTGGCCCTGGCCCGAGCCATGATCACTCGGCCCAAGTTGTTGATGATCGACGAGTTGTCGTTTGGTCTCGCCCCCAATCTGGTCGACGACCTGTTCGAGCTCGTGACCGAGCTGCGCGACGAGGGTGGCACAACCTTCTTGTTGGTAGAGCAGAACGCTGGTGTGCTCGAGATCTCCGATCGCACCTATGTGTTGCGGACCGGGAACAACGACATCGAAGGTCCATCGGCTGAGCTGCGCGAGTCACATGACCTCGTTCGCTCCTACCTGGGACACTAGAAACAACCACGATCACAGGAGCGAGCGATGGGCAAGCTTGAAGACGCACTGACCGGCGGCGGGTTTCCGAGCACGATGCCCGAGGCCCCATCGCTCACTGTTCCCCAACAGATGGCGGTGGCGGCACGGCTGCTCGCTCATGATGGGTATGCGCTTGATGTGGCAGGCCACATCACGGTCGTTCGCCCCGACGGCGACGGCTCGATGTGGTGCACGCCGTATGGGTTGTGGTGGCGCGAAATTACGGCGTCCGACATCATCGTGATCGATCCGGAAGGAACGGTGATCGAAGGCAAGTGGGATGTCACGCCTGCAGTGTTCATCCACACCGAGATCCATCGCGCTCGACCCGACGCTCCGGTGCTGATTCACAACCACCCGTACTATGGATCCTTGCTGTCGACATTGCACATGGCTCCCGACATCACTGATCAACAGGCGTGTATGTTCGATGGTGACATCTTGCTGTTCAATGAATACACCGGTGGAGTCGATGATGCTGCAGGTGGCGAACATCTGGCCCAGGCCATCGGTGATGCCTCGGCGATCATCCTGGCGAACCATGGCGTGCTCATCACCGGTTCGGCGGTCGCTCACGCGACGTACCGAGCGCTTACCTTCGAGCGGACCTGTCGCCTGAATTACGACGCACTCGCCGCGGCGCACAAACCGGTACCGGTCCCGCCCGAAACCCGAGGTCTGTTAAAACGGTCGATCAATACGCTCAGCGTCGACTATTACTGGGGCGGTGCCGTTCGGCATCTGCTTGCTACTGAACCCGAGGTGCTTGACTGATGACTCAGACAGTGATCGTGACCGGTGGAGCGTCTGGTATCGGGGCGGCAACGTGTGAGGTACTCCGCGCCCTCGACTATGAGGTGATTGCCGCTGATTTGACCGCTCAAGACAAGGTGCAGCCACTCGACGTGGCTAACGAGTCGTCATGGGCCGCACTCTTCGATGCGACCGGCCCGGTGGCTGGCCTGGTCAACTGTGCCGGTATTCGCACCCGCAACATGATCGTCGACACCAGCGTTGACGAATTCGAGCGACATCTTCGCGTCAATGTGACCGGAACCTGGCTCGGCATTCGCGAACTGTTTCGGCGCCATCTCGAAGGAACCAATGCAGCGATCGTGAACATTGCCTCGGTCAACGCCGTCATCGCCGTACCCGGCCAGGCCCATTATGTGGCCTCCAAGGGCGGCATCGCAGCATTGACGAAGGCCGCCGCTATCGAAGGTGCGCCCCTAGGCGTGCGGGTCAATGCGATCGCCCCTGGTCCCATCCGCACACCCATGACCGAGGAACGGTTGGTCGATCCAGAGCAGGTGGCGTGGCTGCAGGGGCGAGTGCCGCTCGGTCGAGTCGGTGAAGCCCCGGAGATGGGGCAAGTCGCCGCATTTCTCCTTTCTGATGCTGCGTCCTATGTGACCGGCACAACGATCTACGCCGATGGCGGATGGGTGGCAAACGGTGTCTGAACTCAATGGTCTGGTGCCTCTCGATGGCTTTTATCACTACGGGATCGTGGTCCAGGACTTCGATGCCGCCTTGGTCGAGTTGGGCGACAATCTCGGTCTTGCATGGGCCAGTGTGCAACGACGCACCTTCGACGTGCGCCAACCCAACGGTATTGTCGAAGCCGATTTTCGGGTCACCTATTCGATCACCGGCCCTCCGCATTTCGAGGTAATCGAGGCCACGCCGGGAACGATCTGGGCCTTCGCCGGTGGTGGGGTGCATCACCTCGGCTACTGGAGCGACG
>Ga0115566_10003130_pt1 | contig 13436 bp, 24 predicted proteins | sample COGITO_mtgs_1204_3_FD_87173 | JGI IMG/M metagenome (GOLD analysis project Ga0115566, IMG submission 87173) | Pelagic marine microbial communities from North Sea - COGITO_mtgs_120405 | ecosystem: Environmental > Aquatic > Marine > Epipelagic | place: Germany:Helgoland, sampling site Kabeltonne...
CATCTAAACCATCCATCAACAATATGGGCTAGACAGTCAAAGTCTACATATATGTGGTTATATGAGCATATGATGGCTCTTGGTACTGAGTATTATGTTAGATATGGTAAAACACATTTAACAATCACTAAATGTAAAGAATTTTTAGCCACACCACCTAAATATATTCAAGGTGATGAGTGGTCACAACCTCCACAGGCTATGCCTGATGAGTATAAACACAAAGATAGTATTATTGCTTATTGGCAATATTATATTAATGACAAGTCTCATATTGCAGGTAAAACTGAAAATAAATATAGACAAATACCAATTTTTAACTAAATAACTATTATATGTTAAAATTATTAATTATATTTACAAGCCTATTGTCATATGACAGTAGCAACTTAAGTAACAAGAAGCAAAGACTTCATGTTACTGCAACAATTTATCACGCTGTTGAAGCGCAAACTGATAGTACACCAGACATTACAGCGTCAGGCTATAAAATTAATATGGCTGACCCATTATCTGATAGGATAATAGCTGTAAGTTGGGATCTTGAAAATCAATATAATTTTAAAATGGGTGATATGGTACACATACAAGGAGCTGGAGTGCTTGATGGCATTTGGTTCGTAAGGGACCGTATGAATACACGTTTTAGAAAACGTATAGATTTTTTAGTACCACAAAGTATAAAAGGTGGGAAATGGGAGAAGGTAATACTAACACACCAAAAATCATTTAGATGATTTTTTTTATAGGGTGACAACAGCCCTATATAGTATTAATAGTAACGGGCTTATGTCACATAGAAATTTAGAATACTTACATAGAAATAATATAATATATCGGAGGTATCCGGTCTTAGATAAACCTGACCAGGTTTTTGACTGGGGAGAGTTTTATCAAGACGGTACTTACGAGTGTTATGAGTTATTTAGAAGTAAAGCTAAGATAACAACCTATAAATCATTAAAATGGCATTTATTAGTATTATGGTATTTAAATGATTTAAATGATGAAGATTTTTCAAAGTTAGCGTTGTTTATTTGTGATAAACATAATAACTTTGTAACTTTTAATATACCACCTTATTTATTAGATAGGGTGATTGATGAAGTTATTCAACTTGATATAACAAACGCACCAAAAAATAAATTACGTAAAGTAATTTTTAAAGATGGATGTGGCTTATCAATACCTGAAAAACTTAGAATTGTAGGTAGTTTAATTGGTAGAACAAAAAAAGTAAATAAAGATTTAATATACCAAGCAATGTTAGAAATAAATCACAATGATGAATTAATAACAATAGGTAAATTAGCAATGATATACGGGTGTTCTACCAGAACTATTCACAGAAACATGTGTAACGAATTAAAAAACGAGAAACAACAATTAAACAAAGAACTACATGAGAAAATATGATGTAGAAAATTATATGCGGTATGAGAAGGATCTGAAAAAAGTATTAGGATCTAAATTGTACGAAAGAAATGATTATGAAAATTTAACTCGTGATCAATTAATTATTAAATTTTTACCACTTGTAATAAATTTAGCTAGAAAATTCTCAACGGCTCAAGTAGCTTCAGGAGTTTTACAGTTTCCAGATTTAATACAATACGGTAACATGGGATTAATTTATGCTGTTGATAAAATTAAGCAAGATAAACTTAATGAATCAGAGGATAAAAATAAAACCATAAAATCTTTTTTATCAAAGAGAATTAATGGAGCTATACGTAGAGGCGTTGATACTAATCGAGGCAGTCTTCGTATACCTGAACATAAGTTAAATGAGATAAGAAAAGATTTTGGTAGAGACAAACATATGGTATCAATGTTTTTTAATTCTATATTTTTAAGTATAGATGATAAACCTAGAGATGACAGCGATATGATTTTTCAAATACCAGACACAACATCAAAATACAACCCTGAGCTATTAAGTGTTTATTTAAGAACATTACTTTTAAAGCATTTAAATAGAAAGGAATATGAAGTGCTAAGATTAAGTTATGGACTTGATTGTAAGAAACACTCTGCTAAAGAAATAGCAAGTATTTTAAGCATAAAAGGTAGCAGCTCATATGTCAGGGTTTCGCAGCTTAAAAAACAAGCTGTTAAAAGACTGATTGATAACGTAGATCACTCGCAAGTGATTGACTATCTGCCAGTTGAATAGTGTCACTAATGTAAATAGTGTACACTTTTATGTAATTATATATATAAGCAATTTAATTTTATTTTATGAAACTTAACGAAAAATTAGCAAACATACAGACTAAGTTTAAATCTAAAAAATCTAGATTTAACAGCTTTGGCAAATACTATTTCAGAAGTGCCGAAGATATTCTTGAGTCAATTAAACCTTATTTATTAGAGCATGGAGTTACAGTCACAGTTAATGAACAATTAATTAATGACAATTTTGTAATTCAAACTACAGCGACGATTAGTGATGGGTTAGAAGCCATCAATGCAACTGCTGTTGTAGGTGTAGACGTAGACCAAAAAGGCATGCAAATGCCTCAAAGATTTGGTGCTGCTTCTTCATACGGTAAAAAGTATGCTCTAGGTAATTTATTTCTTATTGATGACACGCAAGATAGTGATGCAACTAATGACCATGGTCAAGCAGCAGTATCTACAAAACAATGGCTTAAAAAAGACAGCGATGCCTACAGTAAAGCTATTGAATATGTGAAATCAGGAGGTAAAGTAGACTCAATAAAAAGAAAATACTCTATGAATAAAGAAGTAGAGGAACAACTTGCTAGCCTATAATGGAAAATAAAAATATACTTAATAAGTTAAGTGATGATAAGCATTACTATGGGGTCTTCGGAAAACAGTTCCTCAGTAATAGTGATATCGGAACATTACTAAGTAATCCGTTAGCATTAGGAAGCGAGGTAAAATCTTCACCTGCAATATTAATTGGAAGTTACTTCCATACCGCGTTGCTTGAACCAGAAAAATTAAAAGACTTTAAAATCATTGCTGCCGCAACTAGAAATACAAAAGTCTATAAAGATGAATCTGAAGGCAAGCCACGTTTATTGCAGAGTGAGGTAGATAATATAAATAGATTAACCGACAAGGTTCTTAATACAAGAATGTGTGCGGACTTGATGAACAAAAAGCATTGTGATTATGAGGTACCTCAAATAACAGAGTTGTTTGGGAATAAGTGGAAAGGAAAAGCTGATATTGTGAATCATGAAGAAGAATTAGTAATTGATCTAAAAACTACAGCAGATGTAAATAAATTTCGAACATCCGCATTTAGATATAATTACGACTCTCAAGCGTACATATATAAAGAACTATTTGGTTATGACTTTATATTTATAGTGATAGATAAAAACACAAGTCAGATAGGGCTTTTTGAGTGCTCAGATGAATTTTTAATGTCTGGTGCAAGAAAAGTAAAAAAAGCATCTGATGTGTATAATCTATTTTTTAAAGACAAGGACTTTGATCCTAGTCAATATTTTATTAACGAAAAACTTTAATTTAATTTTATGGCAAGAACTAGAAAAAGAACATGCGACGTAACAGGAGTTACAACAAGTGTAAATAATTTTTACACAAACCAGAGCCACGTGAAAGCCGTGGATAATTTAAGAAGACTAACTGGTGCAAGTAAAAACCAGATGTCTAGAATGTTTAACCAATTATCGACATACTAATATGGCAGGAATAATTAAAACAAGTATTAACCTTTCAATGATACCTAAGGATAAAATTATCGTAGGTAAGAAAGGCAAGTATCTTCCTATAGCAATTACAGTCAATGATGAACCAGATCAGTTTGGTAATCAAGGACCAGTGATTGTTGATCAATCAAAGGAAGAGCGTGAGGCTAAATCGCCAAAAACTTACTTAGGTAACGTTAAGGTGGTTTGGACTAACGGTCAATTTCCTGAGGCTATACCTTATGAGAAAACTCAAGGGCAACCTCAGAATGTTCAACCAACTCAAGGAGTAAACGAGGACGTACCATTTTAACATGCAAGTAGAAAACACAGAGATCAATGGATTTTTGATTGACGAGTTCAATCAATATGGTCTTAAAGAAGGTAACACGCAGGGGATTTGTCCCCTGTGTTCTTCTGATAGGAAACCTAAGAATCAAAAGAAGCAATGTGCTTCATATGATTGGGAACGTGGTCTCGGTACTTGTCACAACTGCAACACATCATTTCAAATGCATACCTATAAAAGAAAAGGTAATGCAGATAGAGAATACACAAAACCAGGTACATCACCACAAGTTATTCAGTACAATACTGAACTTAGTGATAAGGTTTTAAAATGGTTTGCAGATCGCGGCATATCTCAACAAACTTTAGATTACGTTAACGTAACTGAATGTAAAGAGTGGATGCCACAAACAGGCAAGGAAGAGAATACTATCAGGTTTAATTATTTTATGGGTAATGAACTCATTAATATTAAATATAGAGATGGTAGAAAAAACTTCAAGTTATACAAAGGAGCTGAAAAGATATTTTATAATATTAATAGTATTATAGGTCATGACAGCTGTATAATTGTAGAAGGTGAAATGGATGTCTTAGCATTTGTAGAAGCTGGTATTAATAACGTAGTGTCAGTTCCTAACGGAGCAACACTAAACCAAAACAACTTAGATTATCTTGATAATTGTATAGATTATTTTGATAATAAAGAAAAAATAATATTAGCTGTTGATCAAGATGAAGCAGGTACTGCTTTGCAGCAAGAGTTTATTCGTAGGCTCGGCGCTGAAAATTGTTATTTAGTAGATTTTAAAGACTGTAAAGATGCCAATGATTATTTGATCAAATACGGCATTGAAGATCTTAGAAATGTTATAGCAATTGCAAAACCTGTACCTCTTGAAAATGTGTCTACATTAAAGGACATTGAAGAAGACTTAAAAGATTTTGTTAAAAACGGTTTTAAACCTGGTTTTCAAATAGGTTTAAAAAACTTTGATAAAATATTCAGTACATATACTGGTCAGTTTATAACTGTTACTGGTATACCATCATCTGGTAAATCAGATTTTGTTGATCAGATGGTTGTAGGGTATAATCAAAATTATGGTTGGAAGACTGCGTTTGCGTCTCCTGAAAATGCACCCACGTATTTACATGCACATAAACTTATGCGTAAGGTTTGGCAAGGCATGCCGTTACCAAGTGATATAGGTGGTAACACATGGAATAAAGTGGCAGATCACGTTAATGATAATTTCTTTTTTATAGATATGGATAAGTATAGTTTAGATTCAGTGCTTGCAAAAGGTGCTGAGTTAGTTAAACGTAAAGGTATTAAATGCCTTGTTATAGACCCATATAATAAAGTCAGAGATGTTAATGCGGCCTCAGATGATGTTAACCGTTATACAATGGATTACTTATCTAAGATCGAGCAGTTTTGTAAAAAATATGATGTGTTAGCGTTTATTGTAGCACATCCAACTAAGATGTATAAAGGCCAAGATGGTAAAATGGAAGAACCTACAATGTATAACATTAAAGGTGGTGGTGAATGGTATGATGCAAGTTATCACGGTTTATTAGTACACAGAAATTATGAACAGAAAAATACTAAAGTAAAAGTATTAAAAGTTAAATTTCAAAACTTAGGCGAAAACGGAGCTGAAGCATTTTTTAATTGGGAACCAAAATCAGGTTGTTATATACCTGAAGAGGTTGATGAACAACAAAAAGAAGAATTACCCTGGGAATAATGGAAACATACTACAACGCAAATCACGCCTTTAATTGTTTAAGGAGTGATATAACACAAGGTGGTGCAGAATTTGCAAACACCAAAGCATTGTTTAATATTGGTTTTTATTTACAAAATCCTTTAGACAATATAATAACAAACCCAGAGCGCGACTGGAAATTAGAATACGCAGAGGCTGAATGGCAATGGTATTTGTCAGGCGATCGTAACATAAAGAAGCTTGGTAAAATATATGGCAAGATACCTCCAATATGGGAGCGTATGGCAGATCATCGTGGTAGAGTAAATTCTAACTACGGTTGGCAGTGGCTTCGTAATGATCAGTATGAATATATTATCGATAAATTAAAACATGAAAACGATACTAGACATGCTGCAATAAGTATTTATGATGGCAAAGAAAACATTGAGTATGAAAATGATACTCCTTGTACTTATGCTGTTCAATTTACAATAATAAATGATAGACTTTGTATGTCTGTGTATATGCGATCTAATGATCTCTGGTACGGCTTTTGTAACGATCAATACTGTTTTAGTATGTTGCAAAAGAAAGTCTCAGAGGATGTAAATAAAGAGATCGGGTGGTATTACCATCACGCACATAACATGCATATATATAACGATAAATTATGAGATACTTTATTTATCACATACCTGGTAAAAAGATAGGGGTAACCTGTGATCTTATTAACCGGGTCACTGTTCAACAAGGTTATGCTCCAGGTGAATATGAAATACTTGAAGAGCATGACGATATAGATGTTGTGTCTGTTAGAGAGATACAACTACAAAAAGCGTTTGGCTACAAAGTTGATCGCACTTTATATAAAAATTTAAAACCAAAAACCAAAATGAAAATAAACGTAACAGAACAAACTACAACGTTTCCAGTTCCTGTAGATAAACTCAAAGGTAGATTATTTGATGTTATCGGTATGGAGTGGGAAACAGATCATGGTAGATTTACAATAGATAAAGATACCATATCATGGATAATGAAAAATGTAAAAACATCCATGTACAATAGGCAAAGAAGCTATGTATACAATAAAGCTTTTGCAAACCATGTAGTTGGCTTAGATAGTAATGCTAACTATGAAAATAATATTGATGTATTTGATGATATAAGAGACTGGGCTGAAGAAAGAGGTATATATGAAAGTGGTGATATCAAAACTCAATTAATTAAATTACAAGAAGAAGTCGGTGAATTAGCTAAAGCTGTTTTAGAAAATAATGAAGCTGAAATAGTTGATGCTATTGGTGATTCAGTAGTTGTATTAACTAACTTAGCGCATTTAAGTGGTGTTGATATTGAAACTTGTATTGAACAAGCATATCAAGAAATATCTGATAGAAAAGGTAAAATGATAAACGGCACATTTGTTAAAGCAAGTAATTTGTCTGAAGCTGAAAAAACACTATTAATGGATATAGATGAAGATTAACACTAAAGATAAAATAGTTCTTGACGTCATCAAGAAGATGGACGAAAGAAGTTTAGTTGGTCAAGAAAAGTATGGACAAACAATGGATCAAGAGGTTAAAGAGGGTATGAAAGATCTTAATGATTTTTTAGATGATACCCAAGAAGAGATAATGGATGCATTGCTATATATACAGGCTGCTAAGAAATGCTTAAAAGAAAAACTAATATACACGGGCGTTCCTCCTATATCTAAAAAACATAGGAAGCCTGGAAGTTGGGCATAATGAGAAGGAAAATCAAAAGAAAAAAACGAGGTCCTGTTGTCAGTAAAAAAATTACTGTTGACGGGATTAAGTTTGCTAGTGGATTAGAAGCTTATATGTATAAGGCTTTGAAAAAAGCTAAAATAAAAGCTGACTATGAAAAAAGAACGTTTGAGATATTTGAGGGGTTTGATTTTACGAATGAATCCTATGAAAGACAAGCAAACGGTAAAGGTGATATGGTTAATAGAGGCAATAAAAAAGTGCTTGGTATTAAATACACACCAGATTTTGAAGGTAAAGATTTTATAATTGAATGTAAAGGTAGACCAAACGATACGTTTCCTTTACGCTGGAAAATGTTTAAAAAACATGTTTCTAGATATTTAAGAAATTATAAACTATATAAACCTCAAAGACAAAGTGAATGTGACGAAGTTATAAATTTAATAAAATATGGCTAGAGGATTAAAATTACAAGCATACAGGTTTAAACCTAAAAAGAAAAGACCGGGGATTCACTCAAAGTCAAGAAACACTAATAACAAGCTAGGCAAGTATTATGCCGGCGCAAAATATAAAGGACAAGGAAGATGAGATTAACAAGCTGGGAATTAAGTTTTGGTTTATTCACTGGTTTTTTGTTTGGTTACAGGCAATATGTAGACCAACAAGAAAACAAAATAGATCACGTTTTATATGTATTTTTATTTGACATTTGTTTATCTTTATACTACGAATAAATATGGGATTATTTGACAATAGAATAGCATACAAACCTTTTGAGTACCCTGAGTATTACACTGAGGGTTGGTTAAAACAAGCTCAAGCTTTCTGGTTACACACAGAAATACCAATGTCGGGTGATGTGAAAGACTGGAACGAAAAATTAACAAAGTCAGAAAAGAACTTAGTAGGTAATATACTACTAGGCTTTGCTCAGACTGAATGTGCAGTAAGTGATTACTGGACACAAAAAGTTGTAGGATGGTTTCCTAAACACGAGATACAACAAATGGCAATGATGTTTGGTTCACAAGAAACTATACATGCAGTAGCATATAGCTACTTAAATGAAACTCTTGGTCTTGAAGACTTTGAAGCGTTTTTACATGAACCAGCTACAGCTGATAGATTTGATAACTTAGTTAGTTATGATGGTACTGACACTGTTGGTATCGCTAAATCATTAGCAGTATTTAGCGCATTTGCTGAGGGTGTTTCATTATATTCTGCTTTTGCAGTATTATATAGTTTCCAAATGAGAAACTTATTAAAAGGTGTTGGCCAACAAATGAAATGGTCAGTACGTGATGAATCACTACATAGCAAGATGGGTTGCAGATTATTTAATCATATGTGCGAAGAAAAAGAAACGCTAAGAAAAACATGCAAACCGCATATAATTGAAGCTGCAGAGATTATGATTGAGTTAGAAGAGAAATATATAGACAAGATGTTTGAGATGGGAGACCTTGAAAACTTAAAGGCAGACGATCTTAAACAATTTATTAGAAAAAGAGCAAATGAAAAACTGGTGGAACTCGGATACACCGGAGTCTTCAAATATGACGAAGAAAAAGCTAAGAACCTCGATTGGTTCTATCATCTTACTGGGGGTCATACTCATACCGATTTTTTTGCTATTCGGCCGACCGACTATAGCAAAGCAAATGAGGGAGAAGATTTCGAAAATATCTGGTAAATAAAATATATGTGGAGTAACAGATGGATAAAAGGTCAGGACTACCCAGAGTGGGCAGAAGCTGATGTTTACAAAAAAACTATCACAGGTGGTTATTTACTACCTGATGAGACGCCAAGAGATGCGTATAAACGAGTGGCAGCTGCGGTTGCTAGAAGAATTAACAAGCCTGATATGGCTGACAAGTTCTTTGATTATATTTGGAAAGGCTGGCTTTGTCTAGCCTCTCCAGTATTATCCAACACAGGAACAGATCGTGGTTTACCAATAAGTTGTTTTGGTATTGATGTTGCTGATAGCATTTATGATATAGGTAAAAAAAACCTAGAGATGATGTTGTTAGCCAAACACGGTGGTGGTGTTGGTATAGGTTTAAATCAAGTAAGACCCGCTGGATCAACAATAGCACAAAATGGAACATCAGATGGTGTTGTGCCTTTTTGTAAGATATATGATTCAACTATACTTGCTACAAACCAAGGTGCTGTACGTAGAGGTGCTGCGTCAGTTAATCTCAATATAGAACATGATGACTTTGAAGACTGGTTAGAAATAAGAGAACCTAAGGGTGATGTTAACAGGCAGTCATTAAATTTACATCAATGTGCTATTATCGGTGATAAGTTTATGCGCAAGCTTAGAGACGGTGATAAAGTAGCTAGACGAAAATGGTCTAAGTTATTACAGAAACGTAAAGCAACAGGAGAACCTTATATAATGTTTAAGGGTAATGTTAATAAACAAAACCCAGTTATGTATAAGGATAATGCTTTAAAAGTTTATATGACAAATATATGTTCAGAAATAGTATTACACACAGATGAAAATCATAGTTTTGTTTGTTGTTTATCTAGCTTAAATTTAGCTAAATATGAAGAGTGGAAAAACAGCAATGTTATTTATGATAGCATATTATTTTTAGACGGTGTTTTAGAAGAATTTATACAGAAGTCAAAGGGTATGCAAGGTTTTTCTAATGCTGTAAGGTCTGCTGAAAAAGGCAGAGCTTTGGGATTAGGAGTTTTAGGCTGGCATACATATTTACAACAGAAAGGTTTACCTTTCGAAGGATTATTAGCACAATATGAAACAAGAAGAATATTTAGTCAGATCAAAATTGAAAGCGAAAGAGCAAGCATGGCGTTGGCTGAAGAGTTTGGCGAGCCGCTTTGGTGTGTTGGTACTGGGTTTAGGAATACTCATATTAGGGCTATTGCTCCTACTGTTTCTAACAGTAAGCTTGCTGGCAATATCAGTCCTGGAATTGAGCCTTGGGCCGCTAATGTATTTACGGAACAAAGTGCAAAAGGTACTTTTATAAGAAAAAATCCTACATTAGTAGCTTTATTAAAAGAGCATAAACTTGATACAGATAAGATATGGAATAAGATTTTAGAAGATGGTGGTTCTATTCAAGATATTAAAGAACTAGATAAGATAATGCTTGGTCCACAAGACAGTGTTCCAGCTAAAGAGGTATTTAAAACTTTTAAGGAAATAAATCAGTTAGATTTAGTTAAACAAGCTGGTATAAGACAACAGTACGTTGACCAATCAGTTAGTTTAAATCTAGCTTTTCCTTCTGAAGTTGATCCTAAGTTTCTTAATAAAGTGCACTTAGAAGCTTGGAAGGGTGGAATAAAAACTTTGTATTATATGCGGACAGAATCAGTGCTGCGTGGTGATATTGCAGCCGCCGCTATGAATGAAGATTGTTTGAGTTGTGATGGGTAGTAATTACCCACGTTGTGTCAACAAGGGTAAAAGTTATAACTATTAGTTATTATAATAATTAAAGGGAGCTTAACGGCTCCCTTTTTTTTTGAATTTTATTTTAGGACCAACGTTGAATTTAACTCCAACATTTATTTCAGGATAAGCTCTACCTTGTACAGGTTGGATTTTATATCTTGGGTCAACATATAATTGCGCAGTAGTCATACAGCTAGTTAAGAATAACATAGTGTATAATAAAATAGCGGCAATGCAACTAATTAAAGATATGAAGTGAGGGTGTTTATATTTCTTGTCCATAATAGATTAATCACTCTATTATTTCTTTATATAATATTTTGTATGTTATTAGATTGTTAACTTTAATTTTTCCAGATTATGTAATTACTATTTTGCCAAAACTCATTTGAGTTTTTAGCATTTACTATAACAGATTCTTTATCTATAAAAAAGCCTGCATCTTCTACCGCGTTTTGTAAGGCAAAAAAATCCACATAATGATCTTTTTTAAATTCTATTTCAAATGTTGTTTCTTCTATATTAGCATCTACTTTTTCAACAAAGTAAACCTTTTCAACGCTTTTTTGTACACCAAAAGAGCACATACTACAAGTTAGCCCAGTAACCTTTAATGTTATATTATTTAAAGCAATAGCTAATATTAATACTTTAGTTATCATATTATTTTTTAATTTTTTCAAATGAGCTTATACCAAAACAACCTAGTGTAACCCATACAAATGAGTTATATACTACTTCATTTATAATAAGATCTTTATCTGCAACTAAACTAGTTATAAGATCAGCTACAGCAAAACACACCATAACTATAAATGATATAAAACCAACAAGGTTTTTCTCATTAATTTCGTTTTTATCTTTAAATAAGGCCCACATTATTTTTTCTTTTTACGCTTAGGCACACAATTAGGAACACTTCTACCTCCTTTTTTCTTCATACCATATGCAACGTATCCTTTCCAGCAAGGATTTTTCATTTTTTTACTTTTTCTTTTTGCCATGTTTTCTTTTACGTTTAGTTGTTTTTTTACCTTTTTTCTTTTCGTTCTTTGATGCCCAAACTGCTTTGCGTTGAGCTGCATTTTTAAAACCCATAATTATTTTCTTTTCATTTTAAACTTATTATCGTAAGGCATAATCTTATTTAATAATTCTCTTCTTCCTTCACAACCACAAGATATATTTAAACCTTCTGACACTCTATCAACAACTGATTTTATACCTGTTGCTTTTGTAAACTTATGTATACTATCTCCTAACCCTCTTGATTTCATATTATTAACACTTCCATCTACGTCTAGCTGCAAGACCTCTTTTACCTTTCCAGCCTTTTGATCTAGCACAAAACGATTTTCTACGTTTAGCGGCTTTACTACCTTTTTTAACTTTACCAGTTACAGCTGTTTTTAATTTACTACCAGGATTTTTACGTTTATATGCTGCCACTCCTTTTTTAGTCATACCAGCTCCTTCTTTAGTTGATCTAAAGTTACGTCCCTTTCCCTTTGTAGTTTTTCTTATTGCCATTTAATTATTTTTTTTACCACCACCTGTTGATGTTACTGGATTAGTAGCAACTGGATTACTACCACCACCTGTTGTGTTACCACCATAACTTTGTGATCCACTAGCACTACCTACTGTTATAGGTGCGTTATTGTTATTATTTGGGTTTGGTACTACATGACCATATGTGCCATTTGCTTTACCACGGTATCTCCATCTATTGTGGTTGTATCTATAATCATACATACGATCATTGTATGGGTTATAAAATCTATTATCCATATATCTTACAAAATCATAACCAACAACGTTATACATTGCTTTTGGTTGTATTTGATCTATTCTTATTTTAACAGTATCACCCATCTCAGTTAACGCTAGTACGTGTGTTACCATAACTCTGTTTGAGTTGTACAACATTGGCGCGCAACCTGATAATGCACCTGCTAATAAAACGCCTACAAGCGCTCCTATTGTTATTAATCTACCTAAGTTTCTTTGTTTTTCTGTCATTAATTCCAAATTTTTACGTATAATCCTAATGTTAAAATTACTATAAATATAATTATGTATAATACACCGAGCACAAAAACAACCTGACTATCAGGTCTCATTTTATTCCACTTATTCTTTGTATTCTGTATTATCTTCATTTTTAATGTCTTTTACTAAAACTTTTGTTACATAAGCCAAGATCCCAAATACAATTATTGGTATTGTGTTATGCTCCGTATAAGCTGTATTTAGTTCTTCCATCTTCTTTATAAGCTACTAGACATCTATTTCTATTTTCTCCTGGGTTTACGTAGCTTACATGTACCCAGTCAGGATTCTTATGATCCCCAAACTCCCATATCATTTGATCAAACTCTATGTTACTTCTTATATAATTAAACATCTCAGCGTTTGTTTTGTGTCCATGCACGTCATCAATATCCATAGCTTGCCCGTGACAATGTTGTGATTTGCTACTACCACCAATTGCTTTGTTTAATTCCGGTCCACGGTAAAATGAGTTAATTCTTATAGGACCACC
>Ga0115566_10003134_pt1 | contig 13424 bp, 7 predicted proteins | sample COGITO_mtgs_1204_3_FD_87173 | JGI IMG/M metagenome (GOLD analysis project Ga0115566, IMG submission 87173) | Pelagic marine microbial communities from North Sea - COGITO_mtgs_120405 | ecosystem: Environmental > Aquatic > Marine > Epipelagic | place: Germany:Helgoland, sampling site Kabeltonne...
GGAAAAGTAAATACAACTCAAATTGTCATAAACCGATAGGTTAAAATAAATATGCTAAAAAGGGTATCCGTTTATTTATTTCTTGTTTGTTTCCTTTCCTATAATGGGTTGGGCCAAAAGTTTAATTGGGCAAAAAACATAACTAACAACTCGAATAAATCGACTTCTACTCTAGTAAATTCAACTAATGGTAGCACTTTTGTTGGAGGGCAATTTAATGGAAGCCTTACGGTTTCTGGAATTACCATGACGGCAAAAGGGGGTAACGATAATTTTATTACTTATTTTACAAAAGGAGGAATAGCCCTGTGGACTGTGCCAATTCAATATGAATCGAATGGTTCAAACGATCACCTTAATGGTTCTTATTTCGACACTGGAACTACTAGCCTTTTAATGTGTGGTACTGCAGATGGTAATACGGTAATAAAAATTGGTTCTGGAACGACCAAGACGCATACTTTTTCTCAAAGCAATTATTTTGTGAGTTGTTTTGATACACTTTCACCTACTTTAAAGTGGTCTTTCCCGGATTCGGGCAAAACCAACAGTGAGGCAAATGCCATTGCAGGTGATGGAAATGGAAATGTTTATGTAGCTGGTAGGTTTAATGATTCTCTGGAAGTAGTCCCTGTACTTACAGGAGCTAGCAATGGAGATTTGTTTTTGATTAAAATTAAAATAGCTACAGGAAATTTAATTTGGGCAAGAAAAATAACAGGTCTAGGTACAGAGGAAGTGGCTTCAGTTATTTATGATGGCACCAATCATCAACCAGTGGTATTGGGTAATTATGAAGATACCATGTATTTGGGAAGTACCACCTTGCCGCCTTTTGTAAAAGGCAAAAAAGCCGTATTTGCGGCTAGATTTGATTCAGCTGGAACGGCCTTGTCCTTAAAGTCGGTTTTTGAATCCACAAATGATGTCGAATTATTGGATGCTGATAAAAGAAGCTCAAGTGCTGGCTACGTTGTTTCTGGCCGTTTTAACGGTGCTATTCAAGGGACTTCGGTTACTTCAAATGGTGGATACGATATTTTTATAGCTACTGTAAGTGCTGCTGATACTAAAGCTTTAGTAAAAGGATATGGAGGAAACTCTAACGATGAAGGAAATGAAATTGAAATTTCTTCAGTGGGCATAACTTATGTTCATGCTACTTATGAATCTTCGGTTTTTAGTTTTGGAAGTTCTACCATTACAAAAAAAGGAAGTCGTGATGTTTGCATTTTAGCGTCATCCATTTTGCTAGACCCAATTGGAGGAAAAGGATCAGGGATAATGTCTTTTTCTACCGATCAGGCTTATGCAACGGCGATGTCACAAAGTACGGGTATATTGGTCGTAGGTAACAGCTATCGTGGTAGAGCGGTATATGGAAATAAAGGTACTTTCACTTCTCCATCTGGATTTTTTGATATGTCAGTTGCTCAAATTGGGCCAACTAGTATTTATTGTAACACCAATGATAGCCTTTCATTTTCGGGATTCAGAACAGTATCAAATGTTCATAATTTGTGTTCAGGATCAAGTGGAGTAATTACATCGTTGGCTGACACCAGTTTTAAATTTGAATGGTATAAAGAAGGTTTTGGGAAATTAACAGGAAACTCTCATTCACTTTCGGTGACAGACTCGGGGAAATATTATGCAGTTATTAAAGATTCTATTTCTGCTAATGTAGTTTGTATAAACACCTCTTTTATTGCTGTTGCTGATACCAATGCGCTTCCTGTGGTTTCTATTTTAGGGGATTCAACTTGTAACAACATAAATACGAATAATACTTTATCTACAGCTCCTTCATTCAATAATTTTACTACCGATTCACTTTTTGGCAGAGGAATAGGGAATCCAATTTTTAACGCCTATAACCCAAGTAATCCTGGTGTTGGATTAGGTATGGATACCGTTATTTATCAAAGAATTGATAATGTTACAGGTTGTATTGGAAGAGATTCAGCCATTATTGAAATTCATGCCCAACCTATAATCACTATATCGAATGTGAAAACATACTGTCAAGGTGAACCTGCTGATACGCTAAAGTATGCTTCGGTAAGTAGGGTATTTACAGATATGTATAGTATGTCTAGCCCGAGTTGGGGAATTAAAAACGGCTCTATTTTTAGGTGTGACTCTTTGAATAACGGATTTCATTTAGTTAATTACGCTGTCACTGATTCTAATAATTGTAGTCATGATACTACTATTACATTAGAGATTAAACAAGTTCCTACTGTAAGTCTAAACCTTTCAAAATCATCAGCTTGTAAAAATGGCGCTACGCTAAATTTATCAGGTCAGTTTCCAACAGGAGGTTATTTTACCGGAGTAGGAGTATTAGATTCTATTACTGGTGCTTATGATCCAGACAGTACTTTGTATGGTTCCGATACGATTAGCTACATATTTACGGGGACAAATGGTTGTACGGGAATAGCGAATGATATATTCACTATTGATACGGTACCTGTGGTCTCATTTATTTTTTCAGATACTTTGTGCGATGGAGATGGGATTTATACTATGAAAGGATCTCCGTTTCCTTCAAGGTTTCCTGCCGATTCGGGAATTTACAGCGGATTGCCAAGTGCAATATCGGGAAATAAGTTTGATCCTTCAAAAGCTACAATTGGTCAAAAAAATAAAATTATTTATCGATATGTAGATCAAAAAGGTTGTAGCGACACGATGTCTACTATAATTGAAGTAAGAAAATTGCCAAACGTGGTTCTTACCTCTTTGGGAGCACATTGTGAAAATGCAGGTTCAGTTTTAATGAATACTGGAACTCCATTAGGAGGCGATTATTATTACAAGAGGTACCTATTAGAAAACGATTTTTTAAAACCAGATACAAGTTATATTAACTATGGAGCCGATACGATTTATTACGAGTATGCAGATAGTTTTAAATGTGTGAATGTGGCATTTAATTTTGTTAGTGTAAAGCAAAAACCTAGTCTTTTCTTAAGTCAATCATTCTTTAATTCAACATGTGATAATCATTCTCCAATTGAACTTAAATCATTAGATGTATCTGTTGTAAGTCCTCCTCAATCTTCAGGTGGTTTCTTTAGTTTCGATAGCAGCAGCATTAATCAATTGGATTTTTTCGATCCAACTGCTTATGCCAAACTAAGCATAATTAATAGGCCAGCATTAGCCTATGTTTATACCGACGCTGTTAGCGCTTGTACGGATACCTTAGGAGTTTTTCCCGATGTGAAAACTTCGCCAAAAGTTGCTATAGATCACGCTGGGTCGGCCTGTGCTGGATTAGATTATGAATTAACTGCTACTGGAGCGTTAACTTGGTTATGGAGTTCCGGAGAAGAAACAACTTCAATTAAAGTTGTACAAGACTCAAGTTCAGAGTATTCGGTTATTGGAACCTTAGGGATTTGTTCAGACACAGCTACTGCCCAAGTTGAAATTACCCAAGGTGAGCAGATTACAGCCAAAAATGACAGTGTCACCCTTCTAAAAGGTAAAGATGTTACCTTGGATCCTTTAGCGAGGCTTTATCCTCAGGATACTCTTGACCTTATAGGTTCGTTTCAAATATATGAAGGGCCAACTCAGGCTAGATCTTTTGATACCACTTCAGGGGCAATAGCCGGGGTTAATTCAACCATTTATTACGAACCAAATTTGGATTTCAGGAGAAAGGATTATGCATACTACAAAGTTTGTAATGTTAATTGTGCTAACATTTGCGATAGTGCGGTAGTTATACTTTATGTATTGGGAGATCCTTATGAATTTATTCCTAGTGCATTTACGCCAAACGGAGATGGAGTGAATGATTTTTGGGTTGTTCCTGGAATTGAAAAATTCCCGAACAACGAGGTTTATATTTATAACCGTTGGGGTGATTTGGTATATGAGGCTATACCTTACGAAAACGGATGGGAAGGCCAAACCAATAAAGGAATAGCTGGAGGTAAGAAAATGGTTGATGGAACATATTATTATGTCTTAAAAACCAATGGAGGAGATCCACTTAAAGGAACCATTGAATTGAAAACTAGGTAATGAGGAAAGAGATTCTACTTATATCGACCGTTATTTTGTTCTCATTTTTAGGGACAGCACAACGGGAGCCTTCTACGGCTCAATATACGTTGCACCCTACCTTTTTAAATCCGGCTGCAGTAGTTACTAAATCGGGTAAAAGTGGTGCCTTTATTTTTCAAAAACAATGGGCAGGTTTTGAAGGGTCCCCAACAACCATGTTTTTAAACTTTAATGCCCCATTAAAAAGCAAAGAAAATACCCTGGGAGGTATGATAATTAGTGATAAAATTGGTGTTCATAGTAAGTATAAAATAAGTGTTCTTTATGCTCATAAATTCAGACTAACTAGATCAAGTTATTTCTCCTTGGGTGTAACACCTGGATTTGATTTAATACAAAGTGAATATAGTCAAGCTAAAACGGATTTTGAAAATGACCCCATATTTTCACTTCAAAATCAAAACCTATTTTCTTTTAATGCCGGTTTTGGCGCCTATTATTATAACAACAAATACTGGGTTGGTGTATCAGTTCCGGAATTATTCTACAATAGATTTATAGGTTCCGGGAGTGGAACGGCTATTAATTTCTCCATGAAAGAAATGACCTACCAGTTAGTGGCCGGTTGGAAAACTGATTTGAGCAAGTTGATAACCTTTAAGCCATCAGTTTTGATGAGGTATCAGCCAGGTTCTCCTCTACAATTTGATTTAAATGCCATGTTTGAGTATAAAGAGGAAATTGGACTTGGCGTTTCTTACAGAAGTTTAAATTCAATAAATATAATGGCTAACTACCGTTTAAATCGAGATTTTAAACTGGGTTACGCATTCAATATGCAGTTAGGAAGTGAACTTAATAATTACAATTCAGGAACGCATGAAGTAATGTTGGTTTACGGTGTTGGAAATAATAGAAGAGCTAATATAAACTTACCTAAGAAAATCAAAAAGTACCGCAAGAAAAAACTTAAAGAGATTAAGAAAGCACTTAAAAATGGTGAGAAGGCTGCTAAAAAAAGAGAGAAAGAAGAAAATAAAAAGGAGTCGGAGTTAGATTCTGATGACGCTGATAATCAACCTTACGGGTAGTTCTAATTACACTATTTCTTAAAAACAACTCTACCCAATATATTCGTTGCTAAGGTTACAAACACAACAATAGTTATGGAACTTAAAGGCATTAAAATGGCAGCCATTACTGGACTTAGCTTTCCTTGAACGGCGAAATACATCCCAACTATATTGTATAAAAAAGAGAGGGCAAAACTCCATTTCACAATTACAATACTCTTTTGAGAAAAACGAATAATCTTATCTAATAGCTTAAATCGACTTGCTTCAAGTATGCCATCGCAGGCGGGTGAAAATGCATATACATCTTCGCTAATAGCGACACCCGCATCCGCAGCTTGCAAAGCACCTGCATCATTCAACCCATCTCCCAGCATCAATACTTTAGCGCCATTTACTTTTAATTGATTCACATACTCAAGCTTATCCTTTGGACTTTGATTAAACCAAACTTGATTTTTAAGAGGGAATAATTTTGTTATCTCTTCTTGCTTAGTTGCTGTATCTCCACTCAATAAATGAAGGCCAAAATTTTTCTTTTTAAGCCTTTCTAAAACTTTTTCGAGTCCTTTTCTAGTTTCTTTTTTTACGCTGTAAAACCCTTTAATAGATCCATCTACTAATACAAAGGCATGGGTTCCATTTACGTCTTCTTTGCTTGAACAAAATGAAGCAGAACCAATCTTTATGTGATGGCCATCAATTGCACCCATAATTCCTTGGCCAGCTACTTCTTCGAATTCAGAAATGGTTAAGATGTTTGATTGAATTGAAGTAGATATACTCGAACTAATAGGATGTGTTGAAGAAGAACAGAGCGATTTAACATAAGACAATTCTTTTGGATTCAATCGAGTATCGCCAACGAAAATAACCTTGCCACCTTTGTTGGTTGTAATTGTTCCTGTTTTATCAAAAACTACTGTATCAACCTTTGCCAAGCGTTCCAAACTCTCAGAATTTTTAAGATAGAAACCAAGTCTTCCTAATATTCTGATCGAATTTCCACTAGTAAATGGTAATGAAAGTGCCAGCGCACATGGGCATGCTATGATTAATACTGCGGTGAAAGATTCAACCGCTAAAGACGGATTAACCATTAACCAATATATAGCTGCCGCAAAAGCAATGCTAATTATTACAACCGTGAAATACTGGCTTACATTATCAATTATAGAAGAATAGTTTCCCTTTTCCTCTTTATTAAATACACTTTGATTCCATAGGTCTGTCAAATAGCTTTGAGATACTATTTCCTGTACCACCACATTAATTGCTTCGCCGGTTTGTCGACCTCCAGCATATAAGAAATCCCCTTTTTTCTTTATTACGGGGTTTGACTCTCCGGTAACAAAACTGTAATCGATTTGCGCTTTATTTGAAGTTAATATAGAGTCAGCTGGAATTAGTTCTTCGTTTCTAATTCGGATAAAGTCACCTTTCTTTAATTGGTTGGCAAGCACGCTGCGTTCAACATTATTTTCAACCAGCGTTACAGCCAAAGGGAAATAACTTTTGTAATCTCTTTCAAAACTCAGCGCATCATAAGTTTTGTTCTGAAACCATTTGCCAATGAGTAAGAAAAATACAAGGCCGGCTAAAGAGTCTAAATAGCCAGCTCCAGTATCGGTAATTATTTCAAAAGCACTTCTGAAAAAGAGAACCAAAACACCAAGAGAAATAGGCACATCAATATTTACAATTTTATGCCTTAGGCCTTTTAAAGCAGAAACGAAATATTCGGTAGCTGAATACAAGATTACGGGTAAACTCAAGACCAGATTAAGCCACGAAAAAACGCGCATTAAATAATTGTCATCTTGAAATTGAAATGAGAAATACTCAGGAAAACTCAACAGCATGATATTGCCGAAACTAAATCCAGCTACCCCTAATTTTACAAGTAAAGTTCTACTTCTGTTTTTCGTTTTTTCTTCTTTGTAACCTTGAAGGTTTATATCTGGCGGGTAGCCAATAGAAGCCAACAACTCAACTACTTTTCTTAAAGTAACATTGCTTCTGTTAAAATTTATTGTGACTTCTTTTTTTATGAAATTCACTTTTGAAGAAGACACTCCTGGAAGTAATTTACCGAGATTTTCAATTAGCCATATGCAAGAAGCACAATGTATAATGGGTACAAAAAGTTTGATTACCCGATAATCTTCATCGGCAAATAAGTAAAGCTTTTCTTCAATTTCAGGATTGTCTAGAAACGCGTATTTGTTTCCAAACTCGGTTTTTTTAATTGTGATTTTGGGTTGATCTATTTCGTAGTAATCACATAAGTCATTGTCGGCTAATATTTCGTAAACAGTTTGGCAACCGGTACAACAGAAGTTTTTTGAGTCGAACTCAATGATTTCATCCAAGCAATCTTCTTCACAGTGAGCACAAGGAATCTGAATTTTTTGTTTGGAGTTCACTAGAAAAGTTGCCCACAGAATTTATAAATTCTGTGGGCTTTTCATTTTTATTTAAAAGTATCAGCTAACACCAATTCTTTGGTGCCATGCGTATGAGAGTAAAAACCTTCACCAGATTTAACTCCAAGTTTTCCAGCTGTTACCATATTTACAAGTAACGGACATGGTGCATATTTTGGATTTCCAAAACCTTCGTACAATACATTCATTATTGAAAGGCATACATCTAATCCAATAAAATCGGCAAGTTGAAGTGGCCCCATTGGATGAGCCATTCCCAATTTCATTACTGTATCAATTTCCATAACACCAGCAACACCTTCATGAAGAGTAATTATTGCTTCATTGATCATTGGCATTAAAATTCGATTTGCCACAAATCCTGGATAATCATTTACTTCAACTGGTACTTTTCCTAAACCAGAAGACATTTCCATGATGGTATTTGTGATTTCATCACTTGTTGCATAACCTCTAATCACTTCAATCAATTTCATGATTGGAACAGGATTCATAAAATGCATTCCAATTACTTTATCCGGTCTATTAGTAACCGAAGCAATTTTTGTAATGGAAATAGATGAAGTATTAGATGCTAGAATACAATCAGCAGGAGCATTAGCATCTAAATCTTTAAATATTTTAAGTTTTAAATCTATGTTTTCAGTTGCAGCTTCAACAACCAATTCACGATCAGAAACTCCTGACTGAAAATTAGTGTGAGTAGTAATATTAGCCAAAGTTTTAGTTTTATCTTCTTCAGTGATTTTTTCTTTAGCAACCATTCTACCTAAGTTTTTACCAATGGTAGCAATGGCTCGGTCAAGAGCGTCTTGAGAAATATCAATTAGGTTTACGTTGTAGTTATTTTGAGCAAATACATGAGCAATTCCGTTGCCCATAGTTCCAGCTCCAATTACAGCTATTTTATTCATAATTATAATCTGTTTTTTTAAGATTGCAAAGGTAATCATTGCTTTTGAAGCAATAATGCAATTTCGCTTTGATTTTGGAATGAAATAAGTAAGAGTAGGAGAAGTAAAGTGTTGGTGGTGTTGTCTATTTGCCTCGACCTTGAAGTACAATAAGAACGGTGTAGATCAGTATTTTGAAATCAAGAAATAAAGACATGTTCTCAAGGTAAAGAATATCATATTTTACACGAGCAACCATTTCTTCAACATTTTCTGCGTAACCATATTTAACCTGACCCCAGCTTGTCATTCCGGGTTTAATTCTTTGTAAGTACTTGTAATGAGAAGCCTCTTTTAGTATTTGCTCAATATAAAATTCTCTTTCTGGTCTAGGGCCAACCATGCTCATTTCACCGGTTAACACGTGCCAGAATTGAGGTATTTCATCTATCCTGGTTTTTCTAAGGAAACGACCAAATGGAGTAATTCTAGGATCATTTTCAGAAGAAAGTTGAGGCCCCAATTCTTCAGAATTGACATACATCGTTCTGAATTTTATCATTTTAAATGGAGTTCTATTAAGTCCAGCTCGTTCTTGTGTATAGAAGATTGGACCCTTTGACGAAAACATAACACCAATAGCCGTTATAAGGTATACAGGAGAGAGTAATAAAATGGCTACGATTGAGGATATTACATCAAACAAACGTTTCAACGATTTTTGCCAGGCAGGCATTATCTCTTGGTTTATTTGTACCAAAGGAGTTCCAAAAATGGATGTCATTTTTACAGAACCAGCAAGTATGTCATAAATATCGGGAATAACACTTATATAAACGTCTTTGCCTTTGAGTGCGTTGAGTACTTTTCCTATTTTTCCGTGTTCCGCTGTTTCAGCAGCAATAATTACTTCTTCTATTTGGTTGTTACTCAAAATTTCGTCAATGTTTTTAACGTGACCCATGTGAGGTAGATAGGGCTGCATAATGAGTCCATCCTTTCCGTTAATGTGCAGATAACCTATAAAATTAAATCCACTCGATTTTTTTTGGGCTTCTAATTCTTTATAGAGTTCAAATGCTTTTTCATTACTTCCTAAAATCACGGTATTAAATCCAATGATTCGATTGTGAATTTTATGAGCCGTTTTAGAAGAAAGAATAACTCTTCCAAAAAAAGTGAGGGCAAAATGAAGTAAAAATAAAGTGAAAAAACTAATGTAGTAGCCTTTGTAACTGCTAAGTTGGTCGTCGAGTAATAAAAGGAAGAATATAAAAATAACTCCTATAAAAGTCTGTAGCAATGTTTGCCCCATTTCTTTTAACCTCGACTTTCTGTATACCGATTGGTAGGTGCCAGTAGAAAAATAAAATATCAGCCAACCAAATGGAATAAACAGCAGTCCTGCAAAAAAGTTGTTTGTGAACTCTACATTAAAGCTAGAAAGTGAATAACCCGTTTCTAAAAATGCTTTTCTGAAAATATAAAACAAGACCCAAGCAGAGATTGCCGAAATAAAATCGGAAATAACGTATTTGAGTGCTTGAATTTTTTCGTTCATTAATAGACCAACTTTATATTATCCAACAATAAATATCCTTGAGAGTTGGCTGCTGTGTTAATTCCTGATTCAAAATAAATCTGATATTGAAATGCATTTGCTTGTCTTGGTAAGTATGGACTTAAGAACACATACATCTTGTTCCAAATCGGTTTCCCAGAATCATCTTCTTTAGAATTTACCAATACAATTGGGATAAGCACAGATTGACCACTGGTGTTGTATGATCTAACATGTACTTGTATTTTAGTGTTGGTTTGGTAATCAAATTCCAAATAAACATCTTCACCTGTATTAGGTAAAACATAAGTTTCAGAACTAGAGGCTAAAAAATAAGGATTCTCAGTAGTCATGTATGCACCAACCGATGCTTTTCCTTCTTTAACGCTGTCAGGATGAGTAACCCTTACCAAGCCCACTTTGGACTCTGGAGCTGTATCCAAACTAAAACTCAAATCATCAAAACCTTCTCTCCAAGGAAAGTTAGTTCCGTCTTTGTATTTCAATACCGGCGAAATTGTAACCGTGTTTTCCTCGACCAAGTCGGTGTCCATTTTATATGTTTCGTAAAATGGGTAGGCCGCTCTTAATCCAGATAATCCACTTTGTTTAATTCCTCCGAAAAGAGAAAGTGTAGTATTCCCGGAGCGCAAAACAGGGATTTCACAAGGCAATTCAAATATTCCTAGATCATCGCCATTGGCAAAAAACCAAACATCCGCTATATTACTACTTGCCGAACCTTCTCTTTTGAGATCGGTAACTACTTTAACTTCATTGATTTTGACATAAGCAGGAATTCCACTTGTTTCGTCTTTTTTACAGGAAAAGGAAAGGCTTGATGCAATAAGGATTGCCGAGAAAAGAAAAAGGGTACTTTTTTTAATACACATGTGCGCACGCTAACGAGGCTGCGAAGATATTATTGTAGATGACATAATAATTGTTATGGTCAATTAATTGGAAAGTAAATTCAATTTAAAAATTAGAATTGAGAAATGTGAAAAATCGTTTCTATTCCGCTCATACATTTATTTCATTAGTTCCTGTAAATCAGTGGGAAAATGAATTGATAACGGCTATTATTGTAATTCAAAAGATGAATGATGATTCAAAAAGTAATAAGTAACATTCTCATAATTGTTTCAGTTTTTTTTAGCCTGCAATTGGTTTCGCAACCTGTAAATGTGAAGATAAGTTCAGTGACTGGAAATAATGAGCCAAGTATTTGTATCAATCCGCTAAACCCAAAAGAAATAGTGGTTGGTACCAATTTAAAAAGTGTTTACAGAAGTAAGGATGGTGGTAAAACATGGGTTTCTGGTAGAATGAACTCAAGTTTTGGTGTTCACGGGGACCCTGTAATTGCCTGTGATACAGCTGGAGATTTTTACTTTTTTCATCTTTCTAATCCGCCCTTTGGAACTTGGATTGATAGAATGGTTTGTCAGAAATCGAATGATGCTGGTAAAACTTGGAACGATGGAAGCGCTGTAGGAAAAAACGGCACTAAAGCTCAAGACAAAGAGTGGGTTTCAATAGATCCAAAAACCAATACTATTTATATGACTTGGACTCAGTTCGATGCTTATGGGACTCGAGACGACACTTTGTATTCCAATATTATGTTTTCTAAATCGGAAGATGCTGGAGCAACATGGAAAACACCAGTTGAGATTAATGAAGTAAGTGGAGATTGTATCGATAGTTCATTAACTACAGAAGGGGCTGTACCTGCTGTGGGGCCAAATGGAGAAGTATATGTGAGTTGGGCAGGTCCGGCTGGATTAGTTTTCGACAAAAGTGTAGACGGAGGAAAAACGTGGTTAAAAAATGATATTCTAATTGATTCAATGCTGGCTGGTTGGAATTATAATGTGCCCGGATTAAATAGATGTAATGGTCTGCCGGTAACTGTTTGTGACCTCAGTTCAGGGCCAAATAATGGAACCATTTACGTGAATTGGACTGACCAAAGAAATGGAACAGACGATACTGATGTTTGGTTTAAAAAGTCTGATGATGGCGGAAAGACTTGGTCGACAATAAAAAGAGTAAACGATGACACTACAAAAACACAACAATTTTTGACTTGGATGACTATAGATCAAAGTACTGGTTTTTTATATTTTATATGGTATGATAGACGGAATTATACTGATTATAATACGGATGTCTATATGGCAGTTTCCTATGATGGTGGTGAAACTTTTGTAAATGGAATTTTAAGTGAAAAGCCATTTAACCCTTCGCAAGCTGTTTTTTTTGGGGACTATACCAACATAAGCGCCGTTAATGGTAATGTTAGACCCATTTGGACTTCTATGGATAATGATAAAACCGATATTTGGACAGCACTTTATACAGAGCAAAATACAAGTGTGGCAAAGCAAGATAATTTTAATTGGGCTGTAGATTCTTATCCGAATCCTTTTCAAGCCGAAGTAAACATAACTTTTAATTTGAATAAAAATCAAAAAGTGAAAATTGGGCTGTACGATATGAGTGGAGCTAGAATAGGATGGATTCTTAAAAATAAAAAACTGAAAATGGGCGAACAAAAAATCACTTTTAAAGCTGTCGATTACGACCTAAAACCGGGAACCTATATTTACTTGATTGAGAGTGAAGACGTGACTGTGAGAAAGCGGATAGTTTTTGCTCCTTAAGAAATTGGACTTGGAGAAGTGAATTTAGTGTTCATTGCTCTGATTTTTAGGTTTAATGATTTGAATTAATTTTAATCGGCCTAAAATGGCAGTGAGAAAAAGTCTGTAATTTGAAAAAGCGTAGACATCCATATGAAACTAGACTTCAAATTCGAGGAAGGTTACCTTGGTTTTTAATAAACTTAGGTTTTGCTGGAAAAGGAGCGGATTGCGAAAAAGCGAAAGCCGATCAGAGCTGGTATAATATGGATGGTGAGTTATGCGGATGCTATTACTGTAGAGTAGTCAAGAAAGGTGAGGTTGAAAATGAGTAGAGGTCTGTCTAACGAATAAAATGAGGAAATATCTGACAAAATGAACAAGATTGAAAAAGTTCTTTTAGGGTTAATGGGGGCTGTACTCTTCGTTACAATTGGAATGCTTGTATTTGATATTTATGGCTCTTACATTCCATTAACTGCTTTTTATCTCCTTTGGATGTTTCTTGGTTTTTCCTTTCTGTCACAGTCCAAAATAACACCAAACTCAATTGTCTTAGGCATTATAATTATTTTACCCATTGCAGGAATATTTAAAACATATCATTACCCAGGAGCATCATTGCTTTTCATTTTGACAATGTTGACTTTTTTAATTAGTGGGCTTTTTTTTATTATAAATGAAATCCGAGCTAAAACATATAAGTCAAGTTATCTGGCTATTGGAGTTATAATTTTATTTCAGTTGATATTAAGGGTGTCTGGAGCTAGTACTAA
>Ga0115566_10003141_pt1 | contig 13412 bp, 8 predicted proteins | sample COGITO_mtgs_1204_3_FD_87173 | JGI IMG/M metagenome (GOLD analysis project Ga0115566, IMG submission 87173) | Pelagic marine microbial communities from North Sea - COGITO_mtgs_120405 | ecosystem: Environmental > Aquatic > Marine > Epipelagic | place: Germany:Helgoland, sampling site Kabeltonne...
ACCTGAATTATCCGCCTATGAACTCCCTGAAATCACTTCTCTTTTCCTCTGCGGTTGTTTGCGGCACCTTTTGTTTCGCGTGGTTTGTTGTACTGCCAACGCAGTTTCCGTCTCTCCATACCGATCAAAGGCGATCCGCGAGCCCATTCCGGTTTGAAAAGATTGAAATCGGTCGCGATTCATCGAGCAAGGTGACCCAGACAACTTCGATCGCTGAGTCTGAAAATGAGGAACGGGGAAATACGAAGGCTCCCCGGTTCGGACCAAGCGAGCATGATAGAATTCGAAAAATTGTCTCAGCCGAAAAACGGGCTCAAGCGGAATCCAAGCCCTCTCGCGAGACTTCGGGTGCGGCAGTCGCTCCAAATTTAGACTTGATGAGCCAACCTTCGGCCGATCCATCGCCAGCCCAAAACGCAAAACCCGACCGCCGCCACTCCTCTCATCCGGGCGCTGCAAAACCTAATTCTCTACACCCAGACCTTCAAATCCCTGACATCTGCACAGCGGATTTACCCGGCCTCGATTTCGAAAAACATCAGGAATCATTGGTCGCGATGCGAGATGAGATCCGCAAGAGCTCACTCGCGCGAGAGTTTGCCACAAAAGTGCGGGATACTCCGTCAGCCGGTCAGCAACGGTCGCCTTGGACGCAACGGCGAACTCTCCCGTCGGGACTTCCCCTCAACGAGTCACCCGCAAATGAAATCCCGGTCATCTCACCCTTGCCCGCCGTCTATGAGGACCAGTTCAATCCACATGCCGACGCATCGGTCGTCCAAAACGTGGCTTACTTGACCGCGGCAGCCAATCCCGATGAAGATCCGCATTTGGCAACCTTTTCCCGAACGGCATTTCCATCGGCAGATGAATGCAAAACGTGCCATGAACAAATCTACCGTGAATGGTCAGTGTCAGGCCATGCGTATGCTGCGGTTTCACCGATGTATCAGAAATTCGAACAGCGCATCAATGACCTGTCTCAGGGAACGATTGGTTATTTTTGCATGCGATGTCACGCACCGGTTGCAACCACGATGGAACTTCGTCGTGACCAGCCGATTTGGGATGGACCCAAGGTTTTTCGCGAAGGTGTAACTTGCGTTGCGTGTCATCGGGTTGTTCAGGCACATGGCAAGGATTACGGCGAGCGTCGCATTGAGCCCGGTGACATATCACAGCCAATCGTTGCTTCAGGTGCCGGGATCGGAGTCGAGATCGCAAAAAAGAACTCCTCCTACTTTAAAATCAAAACCGACCCAAATGACAAAACGCCAGGGCAAGTGATCCACCGTCGAACCATCCAATTCGACCAACTTGGCAAAAGCACGTTTTGCGTCTCCTGCCACCAAGTTGCAGTCGAGCCGGGAATCTCACTGGAAGTCGTGTGGAATCAATACCGCGCATCTCCTGCATGGAGACAGGGGATCACCTGTCAGGACTGTCACATGGGACGCGTCCCCGGTCTTGCCGAAGGCTATTCGGTTGGCCCTGCAGCAATCATCGATGGAAAAGCGGTAACGGCTGACAGAAAGCATTCCAATCATCAGTTTTATGGCCCCGGCTACAGCATTGCGCATCCGGGGGTCTTTCCGCAAAACCCTGACGCCGATAAGTGGACATTCAATGAGTGGTTGCAATTTGATTGGCGCGCCGGCTGGGGCCTGGAAAAATTCGAAGAGGAATTGGAACAGGGTTTAACATCAGGTTATTTCCCTGCGGTTTGGTCGAATGTGGACGACCGAATGGATGCTCGCGAAATCATCGACGACAATTTAAAGTTGCTTGGCTACAAACGTGACTTGAGAAAACAGGTGATGGTCAACGGTGCCAAAGTTGAGGGGCCGTTCTTCATCAAGCCGCCCAAAGCCAACGCACCACTCAAGTTTTATTACAAAGTGATGAACACCAACCTTGGTCACAACATGCCGAGCGGATCGCTGGGTGCTCAGCCACAACTTTGGCTGAATGTTGCATTGATCGGACCCAACGGAAATCGCTTATGGGAATCGGGTTACCTTGACAGCGTTGGTGACCTTGCCGACAACCACTCGGCTGATGTCTTGGCGAGAAAAATTCCGCATGATGCGCAGCTTTTCAATCTGCAAACAAAGTTCCTGACCACCAATGTGAAAGGGACGGACCGCGAAATGTACCTGCCGATCAACGTCGATTTTGACCAGTTGCCGTTTATCCGACCTGATGCCCGTCCGGTCACGGTCATGAACCACCCGCCGTTCATTCGAATGGAAGGCCATTCAATCCCAGCGACGGGCAGCCGAAATGCCAAATACAAAATACCAGCCAATTTGATGGCTCAGCCCGGTTGCTATCGTCTGTCTGTACGGATGAGGAGCCGAATGGAGCCGATTTACTTTATGAAAGACGTTCGCGCGACGCCTGAAATGATTCAAGCGATGAACGAAGGGATCCTGGACGTTCACACTTACTCGAAGACATTTATTGTTCGTTAAAGACTTTGTAACTGGTGGCATTTCTTGTTCACCCACCTGCTAAGTGAATCAATCGTTGATGTGTAATTCATTTTTATCCATTCAAAAGCGTTCTGCTCTACGATCTTTGATCAGCAGTCCGCCTATGCGCGGCAGCGTCTTCGCAATGGTGGTGGTGATTACTTGCTGTGTTCAACCGGGATACGGACAGCAGAATATTTCGTGGCAATTCCAATCAATCGACCCACGTTTCGGTTCCATATCTTTTCAAAATCAGTCGCGAAACCCAAGCCCTCTAATCCAACCATTCAATCCCGATCAAGGAACCACGCCGCGAACCGGCCAGCACCATCTGCATCAAAATTTTCGCTCAGCATCACGGTTGATTCAACCGTTGCCTCAGACCAATCGCGTTGCCAACACAGGTGCAATCAGAACAAACACACCACTGTCCAAACAGCCAAACACACCACCGTCCAAGCAGCCAAACACACCACCGTCCAAGCAGCCAAACACACCAAAGCCCAAGCAGCCAAACACACCACTGTCCACTACCGTGACTCAGATTCCGGCGACCACGCCTGTGCCCGCTGACGAACCGAAGATTGGCGACCATTTTTATCCCCAGCTTGATCATCCGTCGGACCATGGAACCTAAGAGGTTCCATTTTCACCAATCGATTTTAGGGACGATCCCTTTCCGCATGTACCGTTCGACCCCTTGGCCGAAGCTGACGTCTATCAAGACAAGAAACTGAACTCGAATCAGCGTCCATTGGTCGAATTGGGAAAACCGTTTTACCAATTGGGGCAATTGCCGGTCAGCAAGACTTTCCTTGGCCGCACGAATTTGATTCATCCGCGATTTCAAGTTTTTGGCGATATAAGAACGGCAATTGGGTTTAACGGCGACGACGGAGACTATACCGGCGTTTGGGGAACTGTACTCAATCTGGAAATGGATTTGCGAATCACGGCGACTGAGCGATTTCATGCAAGAGTCGCTCCGCTGGATCGCGCTGGTGATGTAACGCGATTGGAATTTGATGGCCAAAATACCGAATTTTTTAACAACACCGACTTTGAATTTGACACCGGTTTTTTTGAGGGTGACTTAGGCGCGTTGTTTGGTGGCATGTTCAACGAAGTCATTCCATTTGACTTGCCGTTTACGGTGGGTGCGATCCCATTACTCTTTCAAAATGGCGTCACATTGGATGATGCGTTCATTGGTTTTGCAGCGACCCCATTGATGTCTCGCAACAGCCCAGCCTTGGACATTTCGAATTTTGATGTGGTCTTCTTTTGGGGAATCGATAACATCACCAGCCCAGCGTTTCAAGGCGACGACAATGCCGCAAAAATGTATGGGTTTCAATTCTTTCTGGAAATGCTCAACGGCTACATCGAGACTCACTATGCATTTTTAGAAGATCGCAATTCTGTATTGGATCGCAGTTATCACAATACTGGAATCGCTTACACTCGTCGTTACGGGCGGTTCATCTCGAACTCGGTCCGCGTGATCGCCAATGCCGGTCAAGACGCCGGCCCTCAAGGCAAAACCGCAGACGGAGTGTTGGTTCTTTTGGAAAACTCGCTAATCACGAAGTACCCGTCGCGCGTTATTCCCTATTTCAATCTTTTCTCTGGTTTTGGCCGCCCACAATCAATTGCTCGTGCCGGGGGGACCGGCGGCATTTTACGTAACACAGGCATCACCTTTGAGACCGATGGCGTGACAGGACTTCCAACGCTGGATGCGACAGCAAACGATACGTGGGGTGGCGCATTGGGAATCAACATTCTGGCACCTGAATACACGCAGCAAATTGTCTTGGAGACTGCGTTCCTTGACGTATTCGGGGATGATCCCAACCGAAACGCCAGCGGGTATGAACTTGGATTTGGCGTTCGGTATCAATTGCCCATCAGCAACGCCGTCCTCTTTCGCGCCGACGCCATGCACGGCATTCGCGAAAACTATACCGATTTAAGCGGCTTTCGAGTGGAGCTGCGTCACAAATTCTAAACCATTTGCACGTGTTCTCATTCTTCGATTCGGGTTGCGGTTTAAACTTCACGACAAGAAATAGAAAAGGGGCTTTGGCAGCCCCCAAAATGTCATTTGTTCCGTTTTGCTACACAGGCCAAATTCAACCCCGGAAACAGCGTGTCAACTCATTCGCGTTTTAACGCTTGGGCCGAAAATACGAACCATACTGAACATTTTTTGCCGACTCATTCAGCCTTGGCGAATGGATGAGAGGAAGCTTGGCGCTGTCGTTGCCTTGACTGCTGGACGGTGCTACACCGTTGTTACCGCCGGGAGCCGGCTCAACGACCGGTGCAGGTGGAATGACCGGTTCATCAACCGCGGGTGCATGCCTGTCAGAAGACTCTCCGGCCGGGACTGTCGGAAGCGGCTTAAAGTAAGACGAGTCGCAAGCCTTGCTTTCACCCAGTTTTCCAAAACAATCGTTTGGAATATCACAACGAACTTTCTTCTGCTTGCCTGCGCCAAATACGTTAAACACGTCTGTTACTTTGGCTCTCATGCTGTTGCAGTTGGCGTTGGATCCATGAAATGGGCGTGGCCAAGAGATTGACATGCTCGGCAAACCGAAACAGGCTTTCGATCCAGGGTTGCAGCCTTTCACGTCGCAGGCAGGCTTACCGCCCAAGCCGGGAAAATTCGACGTCATTTTCTGGTACCGAACACAACCTTTGCAACCGATTTCGTTGGCATAATTCGCCCACAGCTGGTCCGCTGGGATGCACGCGCTACCACGACAACCGGATTGGCAATCTTGAGTCGGGCACTGAGGAATCGCTGGTCGAGGTTCACAACCACTGTCTTGGGCAAACGCAGGGGCCAAGACGAACAAAATTAACGCAGCTGAGGCCGCAAACCGAAACTGAGACATAGAAAAAAACTCCCTTTTTCCAGAGCCATTGGTCACTTTGAGATCTAACGCTCGATGAGTCGAACGAATCAAAAAATGACGGATGCAATGTAAGGGGTGGCGATGTCTCTTTCCAAAGATGGACAATCGCAAAGAAATGGCTCTTATCCATTCTCCTTTGCATTCGCGTCAGGAGAATGTAACTTACAACTAACAATGTGCAAATTTATTTTTACTTTTTTCAAATCACAGCATCACATTGAGCCGCAAAATCCGAACTAGCCGAATGACTTGACCTCATTTGAAGTTAAGATCGTTATAGCCGCTTCTTCCTGACGGTTTGTCTGCTCAAGAACGTCTTACCATTTTTGGATTTCATCGAATTCCGCTGTACCCAAACTCTGCGATGCGTCATTTTTGCGATCGAAGGCTTTAAATCACTGTTTTCGCACAGCCGGAGGTTGATATGACAGTTGTTTCCTGTCCTTTTTCCCACAGAAGTTCGTGCCAAACCTGAATGCGGGAAGATTACACCTTGCGAAAACGTTTTATTCCAAATTCAATAGAGTATTCGCAAGTTCGCGACATCCTCGATTTTCCCTAGTTTCAAAACATGCCGACGAAATCTACGACTTTCCGTTCGAACACATTTTCACTTTTGGCTTTGGCCCTGATCTCAGTCACGCTCCATCCCGGCTGCAACGAAGACAAAATTCGCAGCTTGGATACACAATTGAGCGAGGCCAACAAGCGAGTTGAGGCATTTAAAAAAGATGCGATTGATGCTCGAAACGGAATTGATGACGCGAAAGAAAAAGCCCGAGTGGCTCAACAAGCAGCGGAAGATCTTCGCAAACAGTTGGCAAGCAAGCAGGAAGACATCGATAACCTGTTTGGCCTGAAGGAATTGGGTGCTGACGTCAAACGCGATGCCGAGGGAAACGTTGTTTCTGTCAGCTTACTTTCAAAGCCGTTTACCAAAGAACAGTTCGCACTGCTGAAAAACTTCCCAACAGTCAAAGAAGTTTATATCGACGGACCGAGCATCAGCGTTGACACCTTCAAGGTCCTGAAGGAACTGCCACAGCTCACCAAATTGGAAGCGTCGGTTTCAGGGACGAACACTGAGTGTCTTCAACAACTGGTTGGCCTAAAAAACTTGACTTACCTACAATTGAAACGAACAAGTGTTAACGACGAATCGATGGCAGTTCTTGCTCAATACCCAAGTATCCAGCAAATCCGTGTAGGACAAACCAAAGTCGGTGACGAAGGACTCAAGTACTTGGAAGGAAAAGAGTCCATCACCGCACTTGATCTAACGGATTGCAACAAGGTCTCGGACACCGGATTGGCTTATCTGGCGACACTCCCCAAGTTGAAAATGCTGAAGGTATGGGGCAAAGCCATTACCAATAAGGGACTGAACTCGATTGGAAAAATCTCATCGCTTGAGGTCCTTGGAATGAATGACACAGGTATCGACGATGAAGGGATGCAAGCGTTAAATGAATTGGTCAACCTGAAAGAGGTTTCATTTGGGCGAACGGGAATCAGTGACTTTGGAGTCATGCAACTAGCGGGTGCAACGAAAATGCAAAAAATGGTTTTGCGTGACACGAACATCACCGATGAATCTCTTAAGTTTATTGGAAAAATGAAATACCTTCGTGACTTGGATCTAAGCGAATGCTCTTCGCCGGGCCCAACGGACATCGGCATTGAGGAATTGATTGGCCTAGAAAATCTAACAAGCATTAACTTGTGGTCCACCAGCGTGTCTGATGGAGCGGTTGCAGCGATTTCAAAGATGCCACAAGTCACAAGACTGAACCTCGACGCGACGAAAATCACGGATGAAGCCATGCAGCATTTGCCCAAACTGGAAAACCTGACATGGCTGCACATTGGCTCAACGAAAACATCCGACAAACAAATCCAGTTTTTATATGAATTGAAAAAGTTAAAGTACTTAAACTTGTCATTCACCGAAATTTCGTTCAGTGATTCGATTGATGATATCTATGACAAGTTGAAGGAATCGACGGCGAAGGGCTGCGAAATCGTAGGGCTGTAGAAAGAATTGGAATGCGGCTGGAAATCGACTCGAATGTTCCAAGCCGCGTTTCTAAAGTTGTGGACCTTTGTGGTGACGCCATTTCATCTCCGGACATCGAAGAATCACTGATGGAAAAGAGATGTGGAAAATGCGATGGACCACTGATCAAGAAGGATGACGGAAAATACGCTTGCTCCGTCTGTGATCCTCCGGTCTTTTCCACCAGAGACGAAAACGAAATTCCAAGCACGTCCACCAAGATCGTTGCGCCCACTTCGAGTGGTAACATGTCGTCGCCTGCGGAACCTCCGAAATTTAACTCGAATCAAGCACTTGATTCGAAAAGCCCCAAAGAGCTTTCCGACAACGACGGTGGTCTCCTGCCACCCACCACTTCGCGTCCGGATGACGATCCACCCGTGTTGAGTCCACCCGTTTCGCCTCCACCCCACTCGCAGCCGCCAATCCCGATTCTCGCGGCTTCATTGCCGCCGACTTCCAGTCCACCGCTCGCACCTCCAGTTGAAGATCAGCCTGGTGTAGATACCGTCGGCCAAGCCACAGCCAACGAATCGGTTTTGGAATCGACCATCGCCGAAAACGAACTGGTTCTGTTGCCCGATGGCGATGGTGGATTCATTGAAACAAGCGAACGACAAACGCAGATCAATTATCGCGGCGCAAAGATTGCGTTGTCGAGCATGAAACGGGAAGAAAAGGAAGCAACACGTGGTTTAAAGAACTTTCTGGTCGTCACATTTTGCGTGGCCTGTCTCTTGATCTTGATCTTTGTTCTCAGTTGGTTGCAAGGATCGTCGAAGTAACCCGGTCCTGTTTTTGCGAGCAGTTACCCGCTAGCAGTTCTGAAAAAATCCAGAACAACGCGATTATCGTAGAAACTCACGTTTCGAAATTGAGTCGTTTCTCATATTCTGATTCGAGTTCACCGTTTGGTTCGGAGTCGATCACGCCCTGATATGCATTACGAGTTCAGGCAACATCACAGCCTAATTTAAAATTGAAATGACTATTCGCCCAATTCAGAAAATCCGCAAACTCGCACAGCGTAGCATTTTTTACCGCTGGTATGCAGAAAAGATGCTATCGCAACAGCGTTTTCGATTGGACGACGCCGAATATCCTTATACGATTCACCCACACAATTACACTTGGACGAACGAACGGTCAGTCGAGCTTTCGATAGCTGGTCGAGCGTTAGAAGACAACAAGTCTTGCCGAATTCTTGAGGTCGGCAACGTCACGAAACACTATTTTGAAACAACTCACGACGTCGTTGATAAGTATGAAAAAGCGGATGGCGTGTTCAACGTCGATGTTGTTGATTTCTCACCCGAACAAAAATACGAATTCGTATTTGCAATCTCGACGTTAGAACATGTTGGGTGGGACCGCGATCACAAAGAGCCTGAAAAAATCTTGGCCGCCGTGGAAAAACTAAAACAGCTGCTCGTGCCAGGCGGCAGGTTATTGATCACCGTCCCGATCGGGTTTAACTATTTCCTTGACGGCTTTATCAACGACGACAAACTGAAGTTCGACACGGTCTCGTTTTTGAAACGAACAGCAGCCTGCGAGTGGAAACAAACGGATTGGTCGGCGGTCAAAGACACCAAATATAATTCGCCTTATTCCAACGCGAATGCAATCGCAGTTGGAAGATACGCAAAAGCCGCATAGGCTGTCGGAAATTCAGAATGAGAGTCTCAGGCCCCGTTCTCTTGCGGAGACTCTTCGCCCAAAGCATCAGACTTTTTCGCCAGAACAGACAGAACCGAAATGGTGCTCCGCTTCTGCGATTGATGGTCCAAATCGAAGTCGTACTCATTCTTCAAACAGGCAATGGAATCTCGACGGATCTTTGACCTCAGTCATGAAGTGACGGCTACACGATCCTGACGCCCTATTTTGCTGGAGGATTCTTATGGTAATCGATAATAAGATCCAAGGTTTCCTGAGGTGAATCGGTAAAGAAAATCAGATCTAAATGCTCATCACTGATTACGCCCTCATCGGCGAGGAATTCAAAGTTGATGATGTTTTTCCAATAATCAGTAGCGTACAAGATGATGGGAATTTTTTGCATTCGGCCGGTTTGTCGTAACGTCAATGCCGTGAACAATTCATCCAGCGTTCCAAACCCCCCGGGGAAGCAAACCAGAGCTTTTGCTGGAAATAGAAAGTGCATTTTTCGCAAAGCGAAATAATGAAAATTAAAACAGAGTCCCGGTGTGATGTAGGAATTGGGAACTTGTTCAAATGGTAGTGTGATGTTTAAGCCAACGGACTTCCGTCCGACATCATAAGCGCCGCGATTGGCGGCCTCCATGATTCCCGGTCCACCACCGGTAACAATATGGAGTTCACAGTCCTCTTCCGCGTTTGCTTTTTCGCTAACCAGTCTCCCGAATTCACGACCTTCGTCGTAGTACTTTGATTTGGCGACACGTTTTTCAGCAACATGGACGGCTCGCTGCAATTTTTTATCACCGGGATTGGCTTGCAAAGCTTCTGCAGCGATCGCCAATTCATCCGCCGCCTGATTCGATTCTATAATTTGGGTTCCGCCGAATACAACAATCGTTTCGTGGATTCCCTCTTCTTCCAAGATGATTTGCGGCTTAAGCAATTCCAATTCCAGTCGAAGTGGACGCAGTTCGCGTCGCCCAATAAACTCCAAATCACGATAAGCTTTTTCGTAGCTTGGGTTATTGATGATGGCGTCTAATCGGGCTTGTTCATTGGGATCGTTGTACGTCATGTTGTTACCTACGCACTCGTTTACAAGTACTTTGAAATAGGATGGTTCGATGCGGCGATAGCATCAATCTTTTTGGTGACAGCCGAGTCTTCGATTAATGGAGGGGCGTGATGGAGTTTTATTCGAGCGTCGATCACGAGCGGCCCGCGACACCCCCAATGCTTGTTCTGTTGAAAACTATCAACTCCATCGATATCGACCGCCGGGTTGCTTCGAGTAAAGACAACCCACAAAAAGTTATTAAGAGTCTTCGCCGTAAAATCGCTGTCATCGACGATAACGATTAATCGGAATTTGCGTATGCCAGCATTATCGATACAACTCTTACAAAATTCGGAAACGCCTCGATTACCGTCAGCACACTTCGGCCCCGAAACCGCGAGAACACCCGGCATCGGAATTGTCGGATTGTAACATCCGCCTGGCAAACTCAAACCATCCGGGATGCGCGTCGTTAAGTCGCATCTTGCTCCGCCACGAGCTGCGATCACCAACTTTGAGCCCTCATTAAATCCGCTACCTGAATAATCGAGAGTATCGATTGTCGTACAGGTTTGAAAATGGAGATCGCGTTCCCAGTTGACTCGCTGCAGGACGTGGGCAAAGAAATCCTCGATTTTGTTGACGCTTAGTTTCTCATTGCCGTCATTTTCCGTGATGATCAAATACTTGGCCAATGACATTTGCCCCTGCCCCAAAATCGCGTTGGCCTGCGTCAGCAATTCCTGTGGACGATCTTTGTTTGCATACGGCACGTAGCGTTCACTTCCCATCGCAAGTAAAAGCGGATGAACACCACTTGCATCGACGGCATTGACTTCTGAAACCCCCGGAATCACCGTAGGAATAATAGGACCAGTGATGTCATGAATTAACTCGCCAAATGTGGTGTCCTCTTGTGGCGGTCGTCCGACCACGGTGAAAGGCCAAATCGCCCCGTTACGATGGTAGACTTTTTCGACTTTCAAACAGGGGAACAAATGTTGAAGGCTGTAATACCCCAAATGATCACCAAACGGACCCTCGATTTTCTCATTGGGCAAAATCGTGCCCGTAATGCAAAAATCGGCATCGCCATAAATCGATGCTCCGTTCGAATTTCGAATCATCGGAATTCGATGGCCAGCAAGAGCACCCGCAAAAGTCAATTCGCTTAGTCCCTCCGGAAGCGGCATCACCGCAGACAAAGTCATCGATGGTGAACCGCCAACAAAAACGTTCACGCGAAACGGATCACCACGATCTAACGCCGCTTTATGATGAACACCAATCCCGCGATGGATTTGGTAATGCAATCCGATCTCACTATCGTGTTCGAAATCATTTCCGGCCAGCTGAACGCGGTACATTCCCAAGTTCGATTGCGCCGGATGAGGCTGCGCAGGATTTTCGGAATAGACTTGCGGAAGCGTTACGAACGCTCCCCCATCGTCTGGCCAAGATTTTAATTGTGGCAATTCCGAAAGCTTAATTTCGTTTTGAAGCACCCTACCGGATCGAACTCGCTTGGGCCGCATCGCCAATGCAGTGAAAGGAGCTTTCCAATATCGAAATGGCTTTTGGAAGAATTGATTGGGATCGATCTTAAGCTCAATGGCTCGGCGGACGCCTTCAATCGTTTTCCGAAAAATGAAACGAGCTTGCTCCAACGACCCGAACAGGTTGCCCGCCATCGGAAATCTGCAGCCTATCACGTTGCTAAACAAAATCGCCGGGCCACCGGATAAGTAAACTCGCCGTTGAATTTCCGCGATCTCCAATTTCGGATCGATGGGCCGATCGTATTCGACCAAACGACCATTTTGGCGGAGATCGTTGACAAGTGAAGCAGTTGAGCGATGAGTCATGAATAAATTTGAAAAAGGCGTGGATTTGGTTGGATGATCAGCATGACCATGCGACCCCGTCTATTGGAACTTTTTTAACCGAATTCACAACAGGCGATTCACGGTAGGGTTTGCCTGTAATTCGACCGACAGCTCATCACGCTAACGAGGTACTGGTATCGAAAAGCCGTTCAACTCTGTTCTAATGGAAAAAACAGATGGCCGAAATTTTTTCAATAGATTGATTAGCAAACGATATGACTGAGTTCCTGACGACAACGATTTCCGTATTAGACATTGACGCGGACGTAATTATTGCCGGTTATTTCTCCGATCAACAAACTCCATATGCCGCAGCAATTTCGGAAGGAACCGACGATTTCGTCGGTAATCTCATGAATAACGGGGACTTCGATGCAAACGCAAACGAAGTCTTAACCCTTCCCTACCCGACTGGCTTGAAGGCAAATCGTTTGGTCTTGGTCGGATTGGGCGAATCGAAAGACTACTCACCACTGATTGCCATGCGTGCAGCTGGATCGGCAGCAAAGACTTTGGCATCCAAGAAGCTTGATCACGTCGCTTTCTTTTTTCCAGAAGAAAATTTGACGGACGCAATTTCTGGAATCGTTGTGGCATGTCAAGGACAAGACATTCTTCGGTCCGAAGTCAAAATCAATGCGTTCGAGAAAGTTTCTGTTGCGTCTGAAAACGATGCCGACGTACGTGAAGGCCATATCGTTGGCCGAGCGATCAACGCATGTCGCAATTTGGTAAATCAACCACCAAATATTCTTTATCCCGAAACGCTCGCTGAAAGTGCGGTTGAAATCGGTGAGTCCGCTGGTTTTGATGTCGAGGTGTGGGACGAAGTGCGGCTGGCTTCGGAGGAATGCCGTACACTACTGGCCGTCGCCCAAGGGTCGGATCGACCACCGCGGATGTTGACCATGAAGTACAACGGTGCAGACGAAACGTCACCAACGTTGGGACTGGTTGGCAAAGGGGTCACCTTCGATTCGGGCGGTTATTCACTCAAACCGAGTGACGGAATGTTTGATATGAAATGCGATATGGGCGGAGCGGCGACGGTGATTGGCGCAATGCAAGCGATCGCGGAGCTAAAACTTCCGGTAAACGTTATCGGGTATTGCGGTCTGGTCGAAAACCTTGTGAGTGGCAATGCCTTTAAATTGGGCGACGTAATTCATTCGAGAAACGGAAAGACGGTCGAGATTCACAACACCGATGCAGAGGGTCGCCTGGTGCTGGCCGATGTTTTGGATGTTGCAGTTAAAAATGGGGTCGATCATGTTGTCGATTTCGCGACATTGACCGGGGCATGCTTGGTCGCGCTCGGATTGGACTGCGCCGGACTATTTACCAACG
>Ga0115566_10003145_pt1 | contig 13405 bp, 12 predicted proteins | sample COGITO_mtgs_1204_3_FD_87173 | JGI IMG/M metagenome (GOLD analysis project Ga0115566, IMG submission 87173) | Pelagic marine microbial communities from North Sea - COGITO_mtgs_120405 | ecosystem: Environmental > Aquatic > Marine > Epipelagic | place: Germany:Helgoland, sampling site Kabeltonne...
CCAGTAATCGGTGGAGGATGCGGCTGGCTTTGGGCGCTAGAGAGTGAAGCGGGGAGATTCTCGATGTGGGAACTACAATTATGTTCATCTGCTATGCAGAGATGTATATTAGTGCTTGAATCTGTCCCGGCCACTGATTCTCAGGCATTTAGGAGCCAGCACGCCAGGCTCGGCAAGCTGTTTGGCTACTGAGTGGTGGCGAGCGAGCGCCAAGCTTGCTCTTCCGCGTCCGCGATGCTGAGCAAGAGCGGGTTGATCGTCTCCAGGCCCTGTGCCGGTGCTGGCGCTCCGAACTGGTGGTGGAACGAGGTTGCAGCTTCTGGCCGAAGGTTTTCGATGCGATTGAACTGCTCTGCAGCCTTGTCAAATGTGTTGTCTTTAGTGACGACAGCAACCTCGCGAAGAAAGCGGCTGAACATTGTGGCGAAAGAGCCCACTGCCGGTTCTAGCCTTGGCTTCAATGAAGACGCAGCCATTGTTCAGTGCGCTTCGGAGTTGATCTGCAGGCACGGATTCTCCCCAGGATGGCACCATTTTGGCGGGTTTGCGGAGGGCCAGAGCAAGCTAGTCCATGGCGAATTGGTGAACACCGTCACAATCTGCGATTGTGACGGTATCCGATGCGGGGGATAGCCGCAGGCGACGGCGATATACCCGCCGAAATGGAATTTATTGCCGCCGAAGTCGAAGTAGCGGAGGTAGCCCATGTCTACTTGCAGCATAACCAGCTGATTATCTTGCAAGAGCTCAAGCAAGCTAGCGCGTGCGCGCCCGAAGCTGGTGGAGGTTTTGCCCGTTACGGCCACGCCGGTAAAGGTGCCAGCGAAGTTATTCGAGGCTTGGCTTAGGCGTGGCGCAGCGTCCCAAAAAGGGCGGGGCGCCTTTCGTGTGGCAGTAGATGAAGCCGACGCCACGATTAAGGCCAAGCAGCATTTCTTCGGGTAGGGGATGGCCGTTAAAACGAACGATCTGTTGGAGGGAGCCGGTGACGCAGTGTTGGGTGGGCTTGCCCTCGGGGCCGGGAACTGTGTGCGGCACCAGCGTGGTCAGAAACGCGTGATTTTGCGCCAGAACGCGGGGGCTCGGGTCGAGCCATCCTTGGTGTCGACATGCGTGAGCCGCTTTAGAGAGCGGAGCCGGATGACGCTCTTGGTGAGCTTTGGGGGCAACGCCAAGCGTCTGAGTGTGGTGACCGCGACTAGCGAGCCGACGTCCTGAATGCCGGTGCAGTCCGAGATGAATAGCTCGGATAGCGGCAACTTCAGCAGCGGCTCCAGGGAGATAATGGCGGTGCCTCTGAGGCTCAGGCGAGTGAGCGGCAGGGCTACGAGTGGTTGAAGATCTACTACTGGGGTCTTATCAAGGGACAGCACTTCGAGCGGCATGCCAACGAGGGGCGTAAGATCTGCGATAAGAGTTTCGGAGGCGGCGAGCTGGGTAAGCTGCATGCCGTTAAGGGGGCCAAGGTCGCTGACTAGTGAGCGTGAAATACTAAGGGCGGACAGTTGCAGCTTTCTCAGTGGCGTGAGATCAGTGATCGGACAATCGTCGGCATACAGCTCGGTTAGCGCAGTGGCTTCAGCCAACGGTGCAAGGCTCCTGATACCACAGTTCTGAATGATAAGCCGCTGGAGCTTCGGGCCTGGAAGCTGGGCAAGATCTGTGAGCTTGGTGCAGCCTGTGAGGTTGGCTTCTTCGAGGTCAGCTCCGGATAGTCCGCTGAGATCGCTCACGCCAGCGTTTGTCATCACGAGCTTGGCGATTCGGAGCTGCTTGAGCGGTGTAATGTCTATCAGCTCTTTCAGGTCGATGAGCTCGATGTGGACGACATTCATGCCAATCTTGAAGAACTGAACCGGCATTTTTAGTCCGGGATTCAGGGTTTCGAGGTCTGCGGAGATCTTGCGCATCTTTTGGACCATCGGATCACTGTTCAGGGTTTCTGCGATCTCGCGATCGACTTTTACCCGGTCAATTTTATTGCGGTCGGCTTCTTTGAGGAGGTGGGCCTCGAGTGCGTTCGCTGCGCGAATCTGGCGTTGGAGCTCAGCGCGGTACTCGTACTCATCCGCACCGGAGTAGTTGAAGGCTGCGTTGAAATACTGCTTGGCTGCATCGGGTTGGAGGTGCAGCATGCTCAGTCTGCCGAGCTCGAAGAAGGCGAGGCTGGGGTTGTCATCGTGCTCCAAGGCGTAGTCCATGACATTCTCGAGAATGCGGAGTGCATCGCCCCAGATCTTGGCGCGATCTGCGGCGCGGTCCCAGAGCATATGCTCGACTCTTGGCTTGGGAGCATTTCGTAAGCGCTCGATTTCTTCCTGGGACTGCTCCAGCTGCGCGGCCTGCATCTCTCGCTCGTCATTGGCAGCTTCTCGCTCGTCGCCGAAGGTGATGGCATCACGCACGTTCATCGACACAGCACCGATGGTGACAATGACGGTGATCCCTAGCAGGATGAGCAGCACGCGCTGACGCATCTGATAGCGAAACAACTCGCTCATCGATGGCGGCAGAATGGGGTCGGCGTCGCCACGAGTGAAGAGGTAGCCTTCGACTTGGCGCCGTAGTTCGGCGATACTTTGGCGGCCATCAATCGGTTGCGCGAGGGCCTGAAGTGCAGCCTGGACGAGACGACCGGGGATCTGCTTGTCAGCGGAAAAGTGGCGGTTCATCTCGACGGATTGCCGCGCCGACTGGGTGGCTTCCATCGCCAACGCGCGGTCGGCTGCGAAAAGATTGGGATCCGCGATCTGGCCATGGGCGGTGGCTTCGGTGATTTCGGCGATGGTTTCGCCAGGAATAGCCGGCCGGAGCGCGAGAATATGGTAGAGGATGGCGCCGAGGCTGTAGATGTCTGAGCTCGGGGCGGCAGGGCAGGGGGCGAGGCGTTCCGGAGCCAGGCAGCGAGCCATCTGCGGAGTTTTTGCGGAGTCCGCAACGACAGGGAGTTGGGCTTCGGCCGCGGTCGCGCCCCAATACTCAGTGACCATCATTTCACCGCTTGGGCGGACGAAGATGCAGCCGGGGTGGAGGCGACCGTGAAGGACACCAGCTTCATGCGTGGCAGCGATGGCGTCACAGACTTGGAGAAAACCATGCAAAAGCTGGCGGGACGAGGGGGCCTTTTCGGCATCGGCCTGGCCGTTAGCGACATCGTCGAGAACCTGACTGAGCGGGATGCCAACTGGCGGCTGGAACACGAGAAACGGTCGATCAGCGTTGGTCGATCTGGTGAGGACGGTCTGGATGGCGCAGTGAGCGATGGGCTCGATCCTAGTGGAAGCGGCAAAGAAGTTTTCCGCGAACTCGGCGGAGGGGACAAGGACTTGGACGTCGCGCTGTGTTCGGGTATCTTTTGCGGCAAAGATTTGGGTGGGCCCGCACTGGCATGCTTCGCCATTCGTCTCGAAATGCTCGCCGTAGCGTGGTTCTTGTGCCGTGTCTGCCATACGTCTCTCCTTGATCATAGGGACCGTAGCACAGTACGCGCCGTGGTGCCCGGTGGCAAGCGGAATGAAGAAGGAGCGCTGCCGGTCCTGCTCAGAAGATCAGAAGATCAGGAGGTCTGGAGCAAGAGCAACATGATGATGACCAGAAGGACCAGCAGGATCGCGCCGCCGACAAGCATCAGCGACATATTCAACTGGCTGTTGGCACCCTTTTGGGCAGTGTTTACTGTGCGCTTGGTCTGCGGTTTCGGGGTCTTGGTCTGCCTGGTTCTGCCACTTGCGGCTACTTGCAGGGCGGAGATGAGTGCGCCCCAGCTTTCATAGCGGTCGTCGCGATCCTTGGCAAGCATGCGATCTACAAGGGCGGAAACTTGGGGCGAAACGCGGCTGGTTCTTTCAATGAGCGGCTGTGGCTCTTCGTCCATGTGCTTCTGCATGAGCAGAAGGGGAGCTTGCTCGACGAAGGGCAGTTCGCCAACGAGGCATTCGTATAGAACGACGCCGAGCGAGTAGAGGTCACTGCGGAAGTCCAGATCATCCGGGGTCCGAATTTGCTCTGGGCTCATATACTCGGGAGTGCCGATAGTGAAGCCCACTCCGGTTAGGCCCATGGACTGGCTCTCTGAGGACTTGGCGATGGCAAATCCGCCAAGCCTAGCCTGCCCGTCTGCGGTGATGTAGATATTCTGAGGCTTGATGTCCCGGTGAAGAATTTTTCCCTCCGACCAGGTGTATTCGAGAGCGCCCGCGATGCTCTCCATGAAACCGAGCGCTTGCGCAGGCTCGAGTGCCTTGTGCTGGGCGAGGTACTCATTCAAGCTCACCATGCCATGTTCATAGGCGGTGACGAGGAAATAGGTGTCTGTGTCTTGGCCGGCTTCAATGGCCGCAAGTAGGCTGGGGTGACGTAGGGAGCTGAGGATCTCAACTTCCTGTAGAAAACGCGTCACGGTTTCTTCGTCGCTGGTCATGCTGCCAGCGAGAATCTCGACCGTAACTGGCTCGCCACCGTCTCGAGTGCCAAGATAGATCTCCCCGAGGTGAGAATTCCCGATCTTTTCCTCGAGACGATAAGTGCCTTTTATCATGACTCCTGGGCCGATATTTTCAGGCATCTGTATGGTTTTCCCACAGCTTTTGCATGTTAGCAGTCTCCCGCGGAGCCCCGTAATTGTCGCATCGACTACAGCACCGCAAGTGGGGCAATTCAGAGGTATCTTCATAGAAGCGTCCTGACGTCCTGTTGTTACTTCCTTGGATACCGCCGATTTAAACTATAACCGGGACACGCTGGCGGGCAACCGGCGACGCCGATTTTCAACCGCCGCCTTCTGACCAATTAGTGGAGCCATCGCGATGGAGCACGGTTACGAGGCGGGATCGGATGCTCTTGCCCTTGGCATAGAGGTCTAGGTCGCGGAGGAGTTCGCTAGCTGTGGCATAGCGCTCGTCCGCTCGCTTCTTAAGCAATCTTGCTAGCGCGTACTCCAGGATGTCCGGTAGATCGGGGACAAATTCGCGAGGAGACTTGGGGAGTTCATGGAGAATGGCGGTGCTGTAATCGATAAGCCCGTCGCATTGAAACGGGCGTTCCCCACAGATCATCTCATAGGCCATGACGCCCAACGAAAACAAGTCTGCCTGTGCCCCAATATTTGCGGAGGCGAACTGTTCCGGCGCCATGTAGGGCAGGGTACCCATGAGATGGGAGGTCTGCGTCAGTTCCGATTCGGGCAGTTTGGCGATCCCAAAGTCTGTGACCTTGGCGTTGTTCTCATTTTCGATCATGATGTTTTCGGGTTTTATATCACGGTGGAAGATGCCGGCCTCATGAATGGCTTTGAGCGCACTTGCGAGCTGGCGGAGCAGGCACACAGATTCTTCCAGGCGTATTTTTCGCTTGGCCAACAGTTGCTTTAAGGATTGGCCATTGATGCGCTCCATGACGATGTACGGGACACGTTCGTCTTCGGCGATTCCGTAGTCCACGATACTCACGACGTGTGAGCTCTTGACGCGGCTCGCCGCTTCTGCCTCGCGCATGAATCTTTGGGTGAGTTGATCGGTCAGGCTGTCGGGGAGCCTATTGCGTAGGACTTTGAGGGCAAATTTGCGTTTGACGCCTTTGCAGTCGCGTTCGGCGAGGTAGACGGTGCCAATGCTCCCGCGACCAAGCGTGCGGAGGAGGCTGTAGCCAGCCAGGACTTTAGTGGGCCTGTCGACGATGATCGTGGCAGTGTTGGTGAGTTTGCGCTCGAGGGACTCATTCTCTCGCTTGAGCATCTGGTGTCCGCGGTAGAGGTCTAGAAAAATGCGAACTTTTGAGAGAAGGGCGGCTTCGTTGATCGGCTTGAGGATGTAATCGACCGCGCCGCTCGCGTAGCCCCGGCACTCATCTTCCGTGGTCTGCGAGTTTGCCGTCAGGAAAATAATCGGCGTCACTGAGGTCGATTCAGCCATCCGCAGGTATTGGGCTACTTCGAAGCCGTCCATTTCGGGCATTTGCACATCCATGAGGATCAGCGCGAACTCGTGATTCAGCGTTGCGGTCAGCGCTTCGTTGCCTGAATTAGCCTGCACCACTTCAGCCTCCAGGGATGCAAGCAGGTGCTCGAGAGCAAACAGATTCTCTGGGCGATCGTCAACGAGAAGTATCTTCGGAGGCTGTGAGAAGGGCATAATTCTACGTAATGGGGCCTACTTTCAGTACTCGGGTGAATATATCAGCGAATGTTGGAAACTTGCAACTGGTTACGTTGAATCGTCGAGATGGCTGTACACCTTGGCGAATTGCGCTACTGATTCGCGAGTTGGACAAAATTCCGCAAAGCCTATGATAGGTACATGATAAAACGAACTGCAGTCTTACACGAGAAGTATATGCTTTCCGGCGGCCTGGCTGATATCAGCTCAGGGCGTTTGGTCGATGGCACGCCCGTGGTTGTCCGAAGCCTGCAAAGGCAGCACCGTTGGAAATCGCGTGTTCGCAAGCGGTTCGTGAGCGGGATCAAGGCCCGCGCTTCGTTGCCATCTCATCCGAATGTGATCCCGTCGCTATCGTACGCAGTGGGGCTGAATCCGTATGAGATTCTCCCCGAGATTGAGGGCTGCACGCTGTTGGATTGGCGCAATAGAAACGGTGACTTGCTGTCAAAATATGCGCCTACGATGTTGATTCAGATCGCGGAAGCGCTCGACCATGTACACCGCAACGGCTACCTGCATCTGGACATGAAGCCAGAGAACATTCTCGTGAGTTCGGTAGGGGATCATCTCCGCTGCCACCTGACCGACTTCGACCTGGTCCTAGACTCCAGCAAGATCTGGCATGACAAAAAACTGCGCTTTGGCACATTTTCTTACATGGCTCCAGAGCATTTGCAGGACGGTACGATTTCCTTGCGCAGCGACGTTTTTAGCTACGGGGTTGTCGCGTACTTGCTGTGCTGTGGCCACTTGCCCTTTCCGGGGAACACGCCCTCGGCGTCTCGAGAGAGCAAGCTCAGCGGCAACTTCAAGCCCGAGCCGATTGGCGCGCTGTGTGAATGGCTGCCGCCGGCAGTGGCCGAGTTTATCATGCGCTGTCTCTCTTGTGATCCCGAGTTGCGCCCGGGATTTATCGGCATCGCGATCCGGGATCTCAAGAAAGTCTACTAGACTTTCGTGTGTCTGCAGGCTGAAATCCCTGCGTAAATCGCACACAGCGCTCGTTTAGGATAGAGTCTCGTGATACGGTGCGATTGCCAGCTGCCGGTATTTGTGATAGATTACAGGTTCCTGTCGCGCTGCGCAATGCGGGGGTGGCAGGCTGAATCATGGCAAGTGGGCAATGGAAGGTTTCTGGAAATTATACGCCATCGTAGGGCTGCTGGGCGGTGTACCTCTTTCTCTCTGGGGGTACCGTTTCTTTCGCGTGATCTTGGGACCGGTGGGGTTTTTTGCTGGTTTTTTGCTCGGAAGTTGGGGCGGTACGTTGCTGAATCTGAGTGGCTGGGCAGCACTCCTGATGGGGCTGGTCTTGGGGACCGCTGGCGGGCTAATGTCTGTCGCCACAGCAGCAATGGTGATCTATCTATTTGGCGCCCAGGTGGGAGGCATGATCGTGGGACTCCCAGCCTTGGTGGCGATTAAGCTGTTCGATTTGTCCCTTCCGTTTCAAGTGATGGCCGGGTTGGCCACGTTCGCTGCGGCACTGGCAGGCGGGATGTACGCGTGGCATTTTAAGCGTATGGTCGTGATTCTTTGGTCTAGTGTGGTTGGGGCGCTGTGTGTATGGTTTGGGCTTTTCGCTGCTGCCGCAAACGGGGCCGGTGGCGTAGGGAGTTTCGGTCACATTTTCAACCTTTCGATCACGTTGGGCACGACCTCTGTGTTGATCAACTTGGTTTGCGTGGTGTTGCTGATTGATTCTATTCTGTACCAGCGCAAGGACTCCAGCGGATTGCCCGACCTGATGCTAAGGAACCCATTGGAGCGGCGTGGGAAGCGCTCTGTGGGCACCGGGACTGCCCACTCTGGGCACTCCGCTTCCCGTCGTCGCAGCGGCCGCCGTCGCTGATCAATGCAGCTCGAGCACGAGCTACCCTACACAGGACTTCTCGCGGTGGATCTTGGCATGCGAACCGGTGTCGCCTGTTTTGATGGGCATGGGGAGTTATGCTGGTATCAATCTCGCTCGCTGCACAAGCGTTCCGTGCTGAAGACCATGGTTCACCGTTGGCTGGGGACTCCCGGTCTTTCGCACGTGGCCGTCGAAGGGGGTGGCGACCTAGCCACAGTTTGGGAACGCGAAGCACGCCGGCGTCAGCAGGCTTACTTGCAGTTTTCAGCTGAGGATTGGCGCGCGGACCTGATTCTGCCTCGTGATCGGAGAAGCGGAACCGATGCCAAGCATCAGGCTGAGCGGCTGGCGCTGCGTGTGATCGGTGAATCAAAGGCTCCGGCGCCAACGGGAAAAATTGGCGATGATGTGGCTGAAGCAATTCTGGCTGGCATCTGGTGGCTGCGCCACCGTAACAAGTCGCTATGAGCGGGGATAATCTACCGTACCTCCTGCGGCTTTTGGACGATGATTCTCCCGAAATTCGATCTCAGATCGTCCAGCGGTTGCTGGCTCGCGAGGAGGAGGTGGAGGCCCATCTGGCGGATCCGAAAGCGGATTGCACGGCCAGTCCGGAGGTGCTTCGCGAGTTGCTGCACGCTCTCCGGAGTCGGCAGATTCGGGATCGTTGGCCCGAGTGGTTTATCATGCCCGAGGGGCCGGAGAAGCTTGAGCGGGCTTATGGGGTCCTATCTGAGTTTGTCACGCCTCGGTGGGCGGGAAAAAGCGTCGAGGCCCTGCTTGATCACTGGGCAGCAGAGTATATTCGGAGGTATTCCTATCCGTCTGTGTTTCAGCTCGCGCGGTTCCTGTTTGAAGAGCACGAGCTAGCCGTTTCCGAGGAGAACTTCTATCAGCCTCGGAACAGCGACCTGCGTTTTTTGCTCGAAGGAGGCGCGGGAATTCCGATTACGCTCGTCGCGGCGTTTGAACTGGTGGGCAGGCGTCTGGGGCTGAACATTCAAGGATGTGCGTTTCCTGGCCGGTTCCTCGCCTCTACGCAGGTGGATCAAGTCACCTATGTCGTGGATTGTTTTGGCGAGGGGCGCTTTGTCCCGTTAGACGGTTTCATCAAGGCTCAGGATCCGGCGCTTGGCGATGCCGCTGCGATGATCGCAAAAACGCCAGATAGCGAAGCGCACATGACGCGCGTGCTCAATAACCTGCTACGTGCGTACCACGAACTGGATGATGGCGTATCGTGCGGCTTGATCGGAATTCTGGCTTGGGAGTTGGAACTGCACATGAAGCGCCGACTGGAGCCGGATGCCGCGCCGCCGGTCTTTCGGACGGGGCAGCTGGTGTCGCACCGCAAGTACGGGTACCGCGGGGTCATCGTGGATTATGATCTCGCCTGTGTTGCGGGCGAGGACTGGTATCAATCAAACAGGACGCGGCCAGATCGGGACCAGTCTTGGTATCATGTACTCGTGGATGGTGGTAGTCACACGACATACGCGGCGCAATCCAGCCTAAAGCTTGATTCTGGAGGGAGCGTGGTACGTCATCCCTTGCTACAGCACTTTTTTCTTCGGTTTCATGACCGTGTTTATTTACGGAACGGTCGTTGCTGGCCCGGCAACTGAGAGCTGTCACTCTGGTGCGGAATCCGCAGTGGGTGGTGGGCGTCCTTTGTGGGCATAGACGCTAAATTCATGCTTGAGTAGTTTCAGGTTGCGCTGGAGTTGTAGATTGCCGACCAATTTTGGGATGTTCGCTGGGGCCGTGTTCCAATCAGGTGCGGGCTAGTCCCAGCCAAGATTGGCTGGGTTTTACCCACTACCAAAGCAGCAGGTGGCCGAAAAGCTTGGCGCTCAGCGAGATGATGCTCTGCTGAAAGCCAAAGGCCTCGTAGTTCAGCACGTCGTACATGTGGAGGCGGTGATACAGGCTAGCCGCGATCAGGTCAAAAACTGCACCCGTCAAGGTAAAGATTGTGCCCATTGCGTGGTTGTCGGCGGTCCGTGTACTGTGGAGCAAATCAGCAAAAGAGGAATCTACAGCGCAGTTGCGGATAGTCGAGGCTGGTGTGGCGGCTTGCGTCCAGCGAATGCTGGGGCATTATGCCTCTGTCGTGAAACGCACCTGTATCATGGAACGCTATGTTGCCGATAAACATACCCAGTAGATTGATTGAGGCCCACCGAGGTGAACTTGATCGCGCGCTCAAGCGGGTTCTGGACTCTGGATGGCTACTGCTGGGCCCCGAAACCGAGGCATTTGAGACCGAATTTGCAGCGTTTTGCGGAGTTCGCAATACGGTCAGCTGTGCCTGCGGAACCGATGCATTGGAGCTGATGCTGCGCGCGCTGGAGATTGGCCCGGGAGATGAGGTGATCACCGCAGCGAATGCGGGCTTCTACAGTAGTACGGCTATTCTTCGCTGTGGCGCGCAGCCTGTATACGCCGATGTCGAAGCCAACGCCTTGTGTCTGTCTGCGGAGAGTGTGGCAGATGCAATTACGGAGCGGACCTGCGCTGTTATCGCCACGCACCTGTATGGCCAGCTTGCGGACATCGCAGCGCTTGAGAAGGTCTGCGCTGTACGGTCGGTTCCGCTGCTGGAGGACTGCGCACAAGCGCACGGAGCAAGTCGCGATGGACGCCTAGCCGGTTCCTTCGGGAGAATGGCGGCATTCAGCTTTTACCCCACTAAGAATTTGGGCGCATTGGGGGATGCCGGAGCAGTCGTGACCTCTGACGATGAGCTGGCGAAACGACTGCGCGCCTTGCGGCAGTACGGCTGGGAGCAGCGATATGTAAGCAGTCAGCCGGGGATGAATAGCCGGATGGACGAGTGTCAAGCGGCGGCCCTGCGGGTGTTGCTGCCAGCGCTTCCGGCGCGCAACGAACGACGGAAGGCAATTCGTGAGGCGGTGCTTGAGGCTGGTTCAGGAGGGAGCTGGCGGGCGCCAGGGAGCGTGGGAGAGGATCATGTCGCCCATTTGTGCATTCTACAGACGGAGCAGCGTGAGGCTTTGGGGATGGCGCTTGCCGAGCATGAGATCAGCACGGCAATTCATTACCCGATGGCGGACTGGCAGCAGCCCGCATTAGCCGGCCGCGAAGACCAGCCACGGCTTGAGGTTACGGAGGCAGCGTGCAGGACGGTTCTGACCGTGCCATGCTTTCCGGAGATGACGGACGAGGAGACAGAGACCCTATGTCGGGCACTGCGGAGCGTTGCAGGTGAATTCCAGAAAGGAGTAGGCGTATGAGTGCAGAATTACACCTGACAGCACGTTGTGAGACGGAGAGAATCGGTGCCGGCTGCACAATCGGCCCGTTTGTCTTTGTTGCGCCTACGGCTGAGATTGGCGATGGCGTCTGCATCGATACCCATGCCAGCGTCGCTGAAGGCGCACGAATAGGCAGAAACGTCCACGTTGGAGCTGGCGTGCACCTGCCCGCCGGGATCGTTGTCGAGGAAGAGGTCAAAATTGGCATCTGCGCAGCGTTTTCGGACACTCGGATTGTGGGCACCAAGGCGTCAGGAGATGCCCCGCCAGTTCTGCGCCGAGGATGCCGTATTGGGGCCAATGCGACGGTCTTTCCGGGGGTCACGATCGGCGAGGGGGCAGTGGTGGATGCGGGATCCGTGGTCCGGCAGTCGGTCTCTCCGCATGCAATAGTCGCTGGCGACCCGGCACGGGTGATCGGCTTTGGGGATACGCAGGAAGCGGTTGAGTCGTCGCGTCAGGGGGCCGGTCAGGTCTCACCGCAATCTTTGCGTGTTGAGGGTGTGAGCGTGCATGAGCTGCCATTTATCAGCGATCCGCGGGGAAACCTCACGGTCGGCGAGATGGAGCGCAGTGTGCCGTTTGCCGTGCAACGGTATTTCCTGACCTACGATGTGCCGGGCGCGCATGTGCGCGGTGAACACGCGCACAAACGCTGTCACCAGTTTTTAACCTGTGTTCATGGCAGCTGTGCGGTGGTGGTGGACGATGGCACCTCGCGAGAAGAGCTGGTGCTGGATCGAGCGACGCTTGGTCTGCATGTCCCGCCCATGGTCTGGGCCTCGGAGTATAAGCATTCGCCGGATTCGGTGTTGCTGGTGCTGGCTTCGGAGTACTATGATCCGGAGGACTACATCCGAGACTACGACGAGTTTCTGCGCTGCCGGAAGGGGCGCTAGTAGAGGTCGTCTGGGGGACGTGGCGGTGGTTTTTTTGCCTTCAAGATAATGAGCTTGTTTTGCTGGTAGATGACGGTGTATTCTCCGGAGTCAAGCAGGTCCTGGACGCGCTGGTGAGTTTCATCTGGGGCGGAATTCCAGGCCCCTACCTGGTAGGCGTGATACTCGGTCGCCCATTGCTTGGTGTCCGCATAGTGCAAAGCCAGCCGTCGATCCAGCAGGGCACCGCGGCAACGATCGTCCGCGGTGACCGTGGCATCGGCTGGGATGAGATGCTGCAACATCTCGAACGCGCGCTGCTGTTCTGGAAGCCGCTCGGTCTCTGGGACCATGCCCATCGTATGAGATGTCCACGGCATTAGGGACACATGAAGACTTGCGAACAGCGCAATCATCAGCCCGGCGCCCAGAAAGGGCAGCGCCCTCACTCCCGGTTTGGGCTGGCGATATACCCCGAGAATTAGGGCCAGAAACAGCAGTCCGATGGTGCCTGTCTGATAGTGGAAGGCGATGCTGAGTGATTGGTCGTCGGGCCGTAGGCAATTGAAGAGGAAGATGGGCGAGAGCATCAGCAGAAAACGCGGTGCTGCCAGGCAGCCTCCGGCGAGGGGGAGTAGCAGCAGGGCGAGCAGATGCATGGATTGGCGGTTGAACACTGCGCCGAGAATGAGCTCCGGTTGCAGGACTAGATTGAGCGCGATCTCCGGGATGGACCCCCCCAGGTTTCCCCAAAGCCCGACATGGACGTTCTGGCCGCCGGTATGCCAGGGCATAAACCACATCATGATGAGCAGGAAGTACGCGGTGCCCGCCCCGCCCCAGATCAGTCCCGGTTTCCAGTCCTTGCGCAGCACCAAGGTCATGCCGATTCCGGCATAGTAGACGGCCATGTGTTCCTGAATCAGCATCGTCACGATGGCCGGGAGGATCGCCCAGCGGTGCTTGCCTCGGTCAATCCAGTAGGTGCTCAAAATCAGCAAGGGCAGGGCAAGGGTTACCGGATGAAAGCCATACGAATAGTTGAAAGGAAGGTGGGTTACTGCCGGATAGAGCAGGAACAGGATGGGGACGGCAAACGTGCTCCGGGCCTGCGGTGCTTCCCGTCGTGCGATCCAAAGCAGCAGCAAACCTGTACCAGCGAGCACCACGGGTTGGACTACCATAAGAAAGTCTAGGGTGGGCCAGAGCATGAACAGCGGAAGCAGGATGGCCAGCCCG
>Ga0115566_10003155_pt1 | contig 13385 bp, 14 predicted proteins | sample COGITO_mtgs_1204_3_FD_87173 | JGI IMG/M metagenome (GOLD analysis project Ga0115566, IMG submission 87173) | Pelagic marine microbial communities from North Sea - COGITO_mtgs_120405 | ecosystem: Environmental > Aquatic > Marine > Epipelagic | place: Germany:Helgoland, sampling site Kabeltonne...
AAGAATCGGATGGACTGCTCGCTAGCGGACGATATGAACATCACATTCTGAATGTCGCACGATCTGGGCAGCATGGGTGCCAAGCGTGCCGAGCATGCTCCCTTTACGTATAGCATTTAGGACGATTACATCGGCTTTGATGGATTTAGCGAAAGCCAATGCCTGGTCCCCGATCCCGCCTCGCAACACATGACGTGTAGCGGATACGCATCCGACCTGCGTCACAAGATATTCAACAGCCTCTTTTGCACGGCTGGCAGCGTCAGCCTGACTCTCCTCGGATACGAAGGGTTCAACGTAGCTGAAGAACCCGTAGGGCATAACGTAGGTGATATGCAGGTCAGCCCCTTCATACCGTTTATTTGCCTTTTCCAGTAACGCCTTAGCGCTATCTGGATGTGCGATATCGATCAGAACGACAATAGTTTCAGACATTTCGTATATCCTTACCTGCTGAGGTATTCTGGTAACCATGTCGCCATTCCTGGGAACATGTAGAGCAGTACGATAAAGGCAGCCATCACCAAGAACATTGGGAAAGACGCGCGGCCAATAAAGCCCATGTCTTTACCGGTCATCCCTTGTAAAACGAACAAGTTGAACCCGATCGGCGGCGTGATTTGGGCCATTTCAACCACGATCATGACGTAAACCCCGAACCACAACATATCAAAGCCAGCAGCGACAACCATTGGTTGGATCACAGCCATTGTCAGCACGATTGAGCTTAGGCCATCTAGGAAACACCCCAGCACGATATAAAACAACGTCAATATGACGATGAGCATTACTGGTGAAAGGTTCCAAGCCTCGATCCCTTCGGCCAGGGCACGCGGAATACCGGTAAAGCCCATGGCCAACGACAAGAAGCCCGCGCCCATCAAGATCATCATGATCATTGCCGTCGTACGGACAGATCCCATGATGCTTTCCATGAGGGTTGAGATCGTTAATGTGCGTTGAACTGCTGATAGAATGATCGCGCCAAACACACCTAATGCCGAAGCCTCGGTCGCGGTGGCAACGCCGGAATAAATCGACCCGATCACAGCCACAATAAGTAGCAGCACTGGCAAAAGATCCATCAAACGACGACCCATATTTGATGTGTCGACGTCAACGATCGGATTGAATGTTTTGCGGTTAAGCAAAGACCAAACGATCACATAGGCCATAAAGCACAGTGCCAATACCAAACCTGGGATCATCGCGGCCATAAACAGTTTCGAAATGCTTTCATTCACTGTGACGCCAAACACGATCATGGCGATAGACGGCGGGATCAACAGCCCCAATGTGCCTGCCCCGGAAAGCGTACCGATGATCATATGTTCGGGATAATTACGGCTGCGCAGCTCTGGGATCGACATCTTTCCCACGGTTGCCACAGTCGCAGCAGAGGAGCCAGAGATTGCAGCAAACACAGCAGATGCGCCGACATTTACGTGCAGCAATCCACCCGGCAATTTTCGCATGAACGGAGCGAGCCCTCTAAATAGGGTTTCCGATAATTTCGTTCGAAATAGGATCTCGCCCATCCAAATGAACAGCGGTAGCGCGGTCAACGTCCAAGACGATTGTTCGCCCCAGATGGTCAACGCCATAGAGTCGCCAATCGGACGTGTTGTAAACAACGCCAGGCCAATGGCTGCCGTCGTAAGAAGGGCTGCCCCCACCCAAACACCAAGTGCAAGAAGTGTGAAAAGGGAACCTACGAAAATAAGGATTGCTAAGGTTTCGGTCATACCTCGTTCACCCCTTCATTTGAGCTTGTTTCAGGATTGACGCGGTCATAGTCGACCAGCGTCTCAATTAGTTGGTGTACAACTGCGACTGCAAACAGAACGGCACCAATAGCGACTGGTGTTTGTGGCATCCACAAAAGGGTAGCATCGGCGCCCTCGCTGCGTTCTTGGAAATCGTAACTAAACCAAACCAGACGACACATATAAAATGCGAGATAGCAGATGACGGTGGACATTATGCCAAGACAGAATGTCTCCAATACCCGACGACGTGTGCCCGTCAATCCATTCAGCAAGAGAGCAACTCGGATGTGTCCTCCGGTGCGGAATGTATAGGAAAGTGCCATGAAAGTGCTGGTTGCCATGACGTAACCGGCAAAATCATTTACTCCGCCGAGATAGAGGCCAAGGAGACGTCCGAGGATACTGTAAAGGATCATTCCACACAGTCCAACGAGCAAAATGCCCGCACCGTAACCTGCGTATACATAGATACGGTCCAGCACGTTAGATAAGTGACGCCACATGGCCACCCCTCCCATGGTTAGTGAGTTACAGGAGCGGGGTGGTCCAAATAAATTAGACCACCCCGCCAAATTTGCGACGCTTAATTCGCTTCAAGCGCTTCAAATGCTTCGACGATTTCAGCACCGGCTTCACCGGAACGCTCTAGCCAATCGGCACGTAGTTCGTCTCCAACAGCCTTAAAGCCCTCAAGAACTTCGCCCTCAAGAACTCCAACGGTCATGCCGTTTTCCGTGAATTGCTCGACATACCATGTCGCTAGTTCTTCTGCTTTGGTCCAGCATGCAGTTTCTGCGTTTGCAGCGGCAGTTTCGATGACGGCTTGTGTGTCGGCATCAAGACCTTCCCATGAGTCACCGTTCACGATGACCATGTTACGTGGCAGCCATGCCTGAACGTCGTAGTAGTAATCAACATTTTCCCAAAGCTTGCGGTCAAAACCAGTCGATCCGGATGAAATCATGGATTCCGCAACACCAGTTGCGAATGCTTGGCTAAGTTCCGCAGCTTCGATTGTCGTTGGAACCATACCTAGGCCTTCGGCCATACGGGAGGTAGTTGCGTTATAGGCGCGGAATTTCAGGCCGTTGATCGCAGCCAGATCGGTTGCTTCTTGAACAGTATAGAACCCCTGTGGTGGCCACGGGCAAGAATACAGGAAGTGCAGACCGTCTTCTTCGAGCACTTCTTCTAGCGCTGGACGTGACGCAGTATAAAGGTTCTTCGCACCTTCAAAACCGGTTGCGAGGAACGGAACTGAGTCTGTCTCAAAGATTGGGTTCTCGTTGCTGAGAGCGGAAATTAAACGTTCGCCCATTGGGGTGAGGCCACGACGCACAGCGCCATAAATTTCGGAACCAGCAAAGAGCGACCCACCTGGGTGCGCGACAACGTCCAGATCGGAGTTGGCTGTGATTTCTTCTGCAAATGCAGCCGCTATCTCGGAGTGGTAGTTGGTAGCTGAATAAGCCAACGCCAAATCCCAGGTCTCAGCACTCGCTGATGTCGCGGCGAGCATCAACGCCGCTGCGGAAGTATTCATAAATGCGGTTTTCATTTTTTTATCCCTGTTGTTACGAAGATTTTCTACATTTTATATGTTGGCCTTAACATACGGTGTTGGCCAAGAGCTTTAGTGACGATCGTGGATTGCTTTCCGGCAGTTTGTTAGCTTCGACCGTCAAATTGACATATCAATGCCCTTGATTATTGGCGTCTACGGAGTGAAACACAAATTAGTACGCATCTCTTTCCCTTCAAAAATCCGAAAGGAATCTCTTATGCACGAACATATGCTGGGGATATTATCGCTTGATACAACGTTCCCACGTATCTTTGGTGATGTAGGGAACCCTGACAGCTACCGCTTCGCTGTGAACGTCAAAGTTGTGCGAGGTGCAGATGCGCCGAAGATCGTAAAAGACGGCTTACCAGATGAGGTTTTATTGCAAGCGTTCGAGGTCGCCGCGCGCGACTTGGAACAACAAGGCGCGAACGCAATTGTGTCAACCTGCGGTTTTCTGATCACCGCTCAACAGCGTATTGCCGCCTCTGTCGGCGTGCCCGTCATGCTATCAGCGTTGTCATTGTATCCGGTTGTCCGTGCGGTCACGACAGGTAGAATCGGAATTTTAACGGCCTCGCAATCCGCGCTTGGTTCTGCTGCGTTGGCCGCCGCAGGAATCACTTCGCAGGATGTCGTCACCCAAGGAATGGAACAGGAGCCGACCTTTGCAGCCACCTTCTTGGCGCAACGCGATCAACAACTGGCAACACTTGATCGAGCGGCTATGGAACGCGCGGTTGTTTCAGCAGCGAAAACCCTTCAAAAGCGCGCACCTGACATCGGCGCGATCATCCTCGAATGCGGAAATTTGCCGCCTTATGCCGCTGCGCTGCAAGCCGCTACAGGCGTGCCAATTTATCATCTTCTGGATGCCGCCGAGTGGATGATGTCAGCAAACGGGTCGCCAAATGTTAGCTAAGGCGTCTTGCAATACCTCAACCGGATGCATGGGGAGTTGCCCAGTATGTCGCTTGACCAAACAGCAACATGAAAACCCTGTGACCACTACGTTGCCATTTGCCATCGAAACTTTGTCGCGCCGCGACAGATCAGGCAGCACCATATTCGCCTCCAGATACTCACTCGAAAACATTGACAACGGACTGTCTGATTTAGGTTGGTAAATGCGCGATCCTTTGAAACTGACCACATCAGCAATCAGGCGGTGTGCGGCAGCCAGTTGGGCGTAATCGCTATGTCAACGGCCGCGTCGTTTTGCCATCGAAAGGTTTCAAGCGTTTCGTTAACGAGCGCGACCGCTTGCTCGTTAGTCAAACCGCCTAGCTGTTCGGCCTGGTCAATCAATTCAAGTGCAGAGAATGCAATGATTTTCGCCTATTCAGAGTTTTTTCGGTTTTGATGGCCAGCGCGCGATCTTTAATCGGGTCAAGGCGCAATAGCGACGTGAAAACTCAGAAAGGATTACGTTTAAGTGACGCTTTTTCAAACGGGCGAGAGGCGGATGAATGCACAGAAATACCCGCGACAGAAAGGTCGTATTAATTGCCGGGAAACATGCTCGTGCCCCCAAACATCCGCCGGATCGTGGCGAGCTTTTGCGCGGTCCCTAACCTGATCGCTCCGTGGCATTCAACACCAAGGCGATCCAATTCACCTGCAGCTATGAGCTGGTCTCTATGCTCTGAGGTAGTGTCCAGCGTTGCATTGTTGACGTCGCGCACAAGGTCAACCAAGGCTCTTTAAGGAGGAACCTCTGTGCGGTACATGTCGGACATCGCTGTGGAAAACAGAGTACGGATTACATCGTCGTTCATGAAATCAGTTGTTTTACATCCTATGAAAGCCGGGCCCCAAAAGGCCCGGCAAAGGTTGGATCAAATGTCGAACGAAACACCCTGAGCGAGCGGCAATTCATCCGAATAATTCACAGTAGATGTCTGGCGACGCATGTAACCTTTCCACGCGTCAGACCCGCTTTCCCGACCACCACCAGTCTCCTTTTCGCCGCCAAATGCGCCGCCAATTTCGGCACCCGATGGTCCGATATTGACGTTCGCGATGCCGCAATCAGACCCCGTCGCCGAGAGGAACGTTTCGGCTTCACGCACGTTGAGGGTGAAAATGCACGACGATAGACCCTGTGGAACATCGTTTTGCAGATGGATCGCCTCGTCCAATGTGTCGTATTCCATGACGTATAAGATCGGCACGAATGTTTCAGTTTTGACTGTTTCGGTCTGGCCGGGCATTTCGACAAGTGCTGGCGTTACATATGCACCGCCGGGGACCCCGTCTGTCACGGCAAGACCGCCATGAACTTTGCCGCCTTCGGTTTTGGCGTTTTCTAATGCGGCTTGCATGGCTGACAGTGCACCTTGATCGATGAGTGGTCCAATCAAAGTGCCAGCGCTGCGCGGGTCACCGACAGGAAGGCTGCTGTAGGCAGCTTTCAGTTTTTCCACGAGATCGGCTTTTATCGATTTGTGCACAATCAGGCGTCGCAACGTGGTGCATCGTTGGCCAGCAGTGCCGACCGCGGAAAACACTATACCGCGCACGGCCATTTCAAGATCTGCGGAAGGAGCAACAATCATAGCGTTGTTGCCGCCAAGCTCGAGGATCGAACGTCCCCAACGTGCTGCAACCTTTGGTCCGACAATGCTACCCATGCGCGTGGAGCCTGTTGCAGACAAGATTGGTACGTCTTTTGACGCAACCAATGCTTCGCCGATGTCAGCTTTGCCGATGACCAACTGACACAAACCTTCGGGTGCATCCGTGCCAAAACGAGCAATTGCGCGTTCCATGATTTTCATACAAGCCATCGCCGTCAACGGTGACTTCTCGGATGGCTTCCAGATCACTGTATCGCCAGCTATCAAGGCCAAGGCGGCATTCCATGACCAAACCGCAACGGGGAAATTAAAGGCAGAGATCACACCGCAGGGGCCCATTGGATGCCAAGTTTCGGACATCCGGTGGCCGGGACGTTCAGATGCGATGGTCAAACCATAAAGCTGGCGGGATTGACCAACAGCAAAGTCGCAGATGTCGATCATCTCTTGCACTTCACCGAGCCCCTCGGAGGTGATTTTACCGGCTTCCAATGTGACCAAAGCACCAAGAGCGTCTTTAGACGCACGTAGTTCTTCACCAAGCAGACGGATCAATTCGCCGCGACGCGGCGCTGGAAGGGTCTTCCATGCTTTGAACGCCGTTTGCGATTTGGTAATAACGGCGGGCATATCTGCCAGCGGTGTTTCGTGGATATTGGCAACGACAGCGCCATCGATAGGCGACACGACGGGCAAAGTGCCGCCAGTCAATTCGGCATCCGTAAATCCGAGTGATTTCAGAACAGTTGAATGGTCCATATGTTTTCTCCTGATTGTACGCGTCAGCGCAGTTTTTGAGGGCGGATGCCATGCGTGACAGCCCATTGGTCAATTCATTTCAGCTATAGGCAAAATATATGCGCACGTGTCCCGACAGACTAAAAGCGGCGCTGGGAACGATAACGTCATGCGCTGCCGCCACAACAAAGTCGGGCGTTGGGAAATCCGGCGCATCTGTGGGAAGTGATACAATATCGTTCCCATCAGCGCACATCTGTGCAGCCGTTTCCGCGATATGCACAATCCCGGAAATCTCGATCCCGTTCATCCGGCCTGCGCGACGAAAATCATCTGGCTCACCCAGCATATCGCGCCCCATTTTTAGTTTTCAGGAACGTGCCGAGCGGGATGTCTTCTTGCTTGAGGAAACCACTGTTGGCCAACTCCCCGTCGCGCACCATTTCGATCACCGCGACAACAGAAGAGGCAGTTGTCCACGCGATTGCTGTACGGTGCTTGCCTGCGATCTCTAGCGGTTTTAGGCCACGGACAAATTCACGTCGTTCTTGTAAGCCGTCAATGGTGCCTTCGGCTGAAACGTGAATATAGACGATGTCATCGCTGACGGGGGGCTTGGCATTAACCAAAATTTCGCCAGCTTCTTTGCGACGATCAAGCATCAGAAGTTCATGGAAAAAGAAGTTCATCAAATCCACGTGGCCTGGGTAACGCATGGTTTTGTAGTCCATGTTCGGAACTGTCTTGGCGTAGGTTTCGCACATCGTGCCCAGCCCCCCAGACGTGGTGAAAGCCTCCAACTCGATCCCGCCGATGACAACTTTTTCGATCCATTCCATTGGAGAGACCCATTTAACTTCTCCGCCTTCGAGGACTTCGCAGTCGTTGAGGTATTCATTCACAACGCCCTCGGGCGACCAGTTAAATGAATAACCCATTTGTCCTGTCGGGTTCTGCGGCAAGGCACCAACGCGCATGCGGCAAGAACGGCAATTGTCAAACTGACTGATCAGATCAGCACCAACAATGCCAACAAATCCAGGTGCCAATCCACATTGTGGGGCCATCAGACCTTTGGATGTTTCTGCAAGTTTCAAAATGGCTTTGGTGGTGGGTACGTCTTCGGTCAGATCAAAATAGTGCAATCCTAAATCATGGGCGATCAGCGCAACATTTGTGTTCAGAAAAAATGGTAGACAGGACAGAACAGCATCCTGACCTGTCAGCGCAGTGCGCAAAGCGTCCAGATCAGCAACATCGACGATCTTCGCCTCAAATTGCAGGCCATCACGGGCCCGACTATCTAGACCGGTTACCGTAAATCCAGCCTCGAACAGCAATTCACCGGCTAATGTGCCTACTTTTCCCAATCCCAATACCGCAACATTTTGCATGTGATCTCTCCTGAATTCGTTGGAAGATTAGCCAAAATTAAGCTTGCCAAAAATACTTATAAAATACATGAATTCATTCATGATACTCATGTATTGAGATTGCGATGACACAACACGATCGCCTACCAAGTTTTTCTCTTCTGCGGTGTTTCGAAGCCGCTGCAAAACGTGAGAGTTTCACCGCCGCTGCAGAAGAACTGGGCCTTACACAAAGCGCTGTCAGCCGTCAGGTAAAGGATCTGGAGGAGCATATCGGGACTCCGTTGTTTCGTCGGGAAGGACGCGGAGTACGCCTGACTGACGCTGGCCACGCCTTGTTCAATTCTCTGAGCGGCGACTTGGAAAGATTAAAACGCACAGTTCATCTGGCAATTGCCGCAGGAGCCGGGGCACAGGTGCTGGCTATAGCAGCACCACCAACCTTTGCTGCCCGCTGGCTGGCGCCACGGCTTTCGCTGTTTCGCGATTTGCACGAGGGGCTGGAGTTGGTAGTCAGTAGCCGTGCGGAACCGTTCGACTTACACGACGAACGCGTCGATGTAGCCGTGCATTTCGGAGGCTGGGATTGGCCCGGCGCCCAACTGACACCGCTTTGCCCAGAAGACTTGATTGCTGTTGCTGCACCCGAACTTCTGGCACGTCACCCGGTTTCAGATCCTGTTGATATTCTGAACATGCCGCTGTTGCATTTGTCTGCCCGTCCAAGTCAATGGGGTGAGTTTGCGAGCAGCCATACGGATAAGGTGATTCCGCGCAACGGCAGTCACTTTGACCAATTCAGCCTTGTGATCGGTGCTGCAGTTGCAGGAATGGGGGCCGCCATATTACCAACGTATCTAATCGAAAATGAACTCTCGGGCGGACAACTATGCCGTTTGGCAGACATTACCACGGAAACCTCAAAGAGCTATTTTGTTGCCACCCCAATGGGTCAAGATACACCGTTAGTCGCGGCGTTTACGGCATGGCTACGCAAACAGGTCGTCCGAGCGCGGTAAGGTTAGCTCGCCAAGGAAAGCTGCGGCGTAGAAGCCGTAGTTTGGGTTGTGGAACGTGAGAACTTACTGGCGAGGACGACGGTCGTTTCCAGACTTTGGACACCAGAGATTTCGGCCAATTCGTCGATCAACGCGTCGACGTCTTCTGCGAAAGGGGCCACAACGCTACACATTAAGTCAAACTTGCCGCTAATAGATGCGCATTCTTTAATTTCGGGGAATTTTCGCAAAACCTGCACAATCTGGCGGCGCATGCTGCGATCGCATTCCATGTAGACATAGCTGTGGGTTTCCTGCACGTCATCGTCCCGACAGACAACAGCTGTGTATCCAGTAATCACACGGTCTTGCTCTAACTTCGCAATGCGTTCGGTAACTGTGGATCGTGCCACGCCAAGTTTACGTGCAATTTCCGAGGTTGAAATACGCGCATCTTCTTGCAAGAGAGCGATTAGATTGCGATCGATGGTGTCACGTTTGCGCTGTATCATGAAGAATCCCCACTGGCTGTTATTCTGAGTGTTATCCAGCCTCGCTCCTGCGAAAAGCGTTGATTTTTCAGATTATCATGACAATAAATCATGATGCGCCGTTTCATCCCGTCTCTCTCTGCTCTTGTTGCCTTTGAGGCAGCCGCAACTTACCGCAGCTTTACACGTGCTGGTGAAAACCTTGGCCTGACCCAAAGTGGCATAAGTAGACAAGTCAGTAGCTTAGAGAAAACACTCGGAATAAAGCTTTTTGAACGGATCGGCCCGCGCCTTGTTCTGACAAATGAAGGACGATCATATGTCGGCGTTGTCACCAAGTTGTTGAATGATCTGGAAGAGGCTTCCATTGATCTGGTGCGCGGTAGCCGATCGCAAGACGCCCTTCAGATTGGGGTGCAAGACAGTCTTGCCAGTCAATGGCTTGTGTCTCGTATGCCCGGATTTGTATCGCGCTTCCCTGATACCAGCTTCAATATGGTACCGGTTACGGCGAATGTAAGTCTTGAGTCACTTAACATCGATGTGGCCGTGCTGCGTGGCAGGGGTGCATGGGAAGATGCCCACGCATATCACTTGATGAGTGAGACTGTTGCCGTTGTTGCGGCACCCAGCCTGATACCAAAAGACGCGAAACTTTCACCGGCAGATTACAACAAGTATCCATTGATCCAAAACGCCCACCGTCCCGATAGCTGGCTGCAATGGCTGGATGTCAAAGGCCTGTCGCGGGCCAAGAACATTTCGGGCCCACGATTCGCACAAACCAGTATGGTGATTGAAGCTGCTCGTGCGGGCATGGGCTTGGCGGTTGTTCCGACGTTAATGATAAGAGAATTGTTAGCTGATGAAAGCCTGCACATGCCATTTGGAACGGAAGTCCCTAGTGGGTTGAGCTATTTCGTTGTTTACCCATTGAAGCTCGGCGTTTCCAAACCCGTATTGGATTTTCGCGACTGGGTCCTCGCGGAAGCACGCAAGAAAACCTAACGCCGGCTTATGTAACGGTCAGCGCGAAACGGGTTAGCGTCGATATCGCAAGGTTGGCCCGACATGATGTCTGCAATCATATCCGCGGTTCCTGCGCCCGTCATAAAGCCGATATGCTGATGTCCGATGCCTAACGCAACCCGTCGAGATCCCGGTGCAATACCGATGGAGGGCCTGCTGTCTGGAAAGGTCGGGCGTCGCCCAAGCCAAGTACTTTCATCGACGCGCGCGCCCAGGTCAATTGCCTCGCGGGCGGCATGTTCCGCCAGCTCGATTTGTCGGGTGTTTTGTGGTGCATCGCAATCCGTCAACTCAACACCAGATGAAAGTCTCAATCCGGATTGCATTGGTGACAGAACGTACCCACCCGCAGTATCACAGATAGGGCGACCAAGCTGCGGGGTATTGCTGCCACCGCTCAACCCATTGAAATGCCGATGATAGCCCCGTTCGAACGCCATGCGGACGCGGTATCCTGATTTTTCCAGAAACGTCTTGGCCCACGGACCAAGGCACACAGCGATTTGGTCAGCCACAATGTCCGGCGCATCGGCAAATTGTATGGTAACATTGTCTTCCGCTTCGGTCATGGCCGTGACGTTGCCGCACTGAATAACACCGCCGCGATTTACGAACGCACGCGCATAGCCTTCGACCACAGCACCTGGATCACTAATTGAATAGCTTCCCTTGATCCAAAGCGCCTTTGAAAAAATGCGTCGCAGCCCCGGTTCAAGATCATGCAGCGCATTTTGATCCAAAACCTCAGTCGGCACGCCGTGATCGTTCATCACATCACGGTTAACAACCGTTGCGTCAAATTCGGCAGTTTGGCGGTACAGGAAAAGCCAACCTTGATCAGACAGATGCTCGTTTAATCCGTTTTCCTGAAGCAGCTTCAATTGCTTTCTAATAGACAAGCAGATAAGGCTGTCGAGTGCGCTGGCGGTTGCCAAAAATTGTGATCTGCGCGCATTTACGAGAAACTGGGTGACCCATATCGCATTGCGCATCATGAACAGTGGATCGTAGCGCAATGCGGCGCCTTTATTGAGGGCCAAGCGCGGCAATGAACCCAACATACTTGGGTTATTAATCGGAATTAACGATGAGCGCGCAAGCACACCTGCATTGCCATAGGACGTTTCTTGGCCGGGTTGTTTACGATCAATTAACGTAACCACTGCGCCGCGTTTTTGCAGCTCCAGCGCTGTGCAGACACCGACCATACCCGCCCCAAGCACGGCGATCTTTTGGCCAGTGATTGCGGCACCATTTTTCATTCCGCTGGCCCCTCGCATGTCATTACAAAAACGAGACGTCTCTTGCGTCTACCAACAACGGATCTTCGCCTTTCTTTTTCAACCATGAATAAACCGGCGGTACACGGTCCGCGATAGATTCAACATGGACGTCGATGAAACATGGACCCTTTTTGTAGGCGAAGACTTCAGAAAGAGCGGTGTCAAATTGATCTGCCGACTTTGCCGTCCATGCCTTGATATCAAAGGCTTCGGCAATCGCTTGACCGCGTGGCGGGGTGAAATCAACGCCAAAGCATTGATTGTGCCCCTTTAGACGGTGCAGCCCTTTGATCCACCCAAAGTGACCGTTGTTAAATAAGATCAAGATTGCAGGCACTTGTAGGCGCACCAGTGTCTCCAATTCACCTACACACATCCCAAACGACCCATCGCCAAACATACCGATGGGACGTTTGGTTGGATCAGCACGCCACGCGCCAACGGTTGCCGGCAAAGCAGACCCAAGTCCACCAAATGCACGCGGAATGGCAAACCGAGTTGCCGGGTCGTTGATTTTCAAAAACCGCGTCATGTGCGGTGTCGGCGTCCCTGCATCGGAATAAATCAAGGCAGGTTTGTTCGACGCCTCAAGGGCCTCATTGAAACAACGCACTGCACGCTCTGGCCGCAATGGCACGGAGTCGTTGCTCAACAGGGCTTGTGCATTTTCCCAAAAGTTGGTGCGGAGCACGTTTAAATGGTTCACCCACGGCCTGTACTTTGCACCATCAAAATCAGATGGAACGGCTGCCAGAAGGTCCTTCAAAACAAGCCGTGCGTCCCCAGTAATCGAGATCACATTCTCATAGTTATTGGCCATGATGTCCGGATTAATATCGATCTGCGCCACGCGCTTGTTCAACGTGATCTTTGGGAAGGTCCAGCCACTGGTGACGACGGATCCCATGCGAGACCCTACAAATAAGACAAAATCGCTTTCTTCCATCGAACGGTTGGCATGAGGGTGAAATCCGTTGTCACCGATGACACCAATCGACAGCTCGTGATCGTCAGGCATCGTGCCTTGACCGGTCATCGTCGTGCAAACCGGGATGTTCATGCGCTCGGCGACAGCCAAAATATCATCGCCGGCGCAAGACCGGATCACACCACCGCCAGACACGATCAACGGTTTCTCGGCGCTTGCCAGAATACCAATCAGGTTTTCGACCAATCCTGGAGCGGGTCGGGTCGGGAAAGCAGGAAAGGTTTTGCACTCAGTCTCGACATGCAACGAGATTCTCGTAGGGTCAATTTCCGCCAACAACATGTCTTCTGGGATCTGAAGATGCACAGCACCCGGTTTACCAGAACACGCAACGCGGAAAGCGCGGCGGATGATCTCGGGAAGCTTTTCAGCGGATTTAATTTGAACGGACATCTTTGTTATGGGTTCAAAAAGCTTGGCACAATCCAACTCGGTAAGAACACCACGACCTTCACCCGGCAAAGGGATATCAATCGTTAGCAAGATGACCGGCACGCTGGACGCATTTGATTCCGCTATCGGCGGTAATGAATACATTGCACCTGCACCAGATGGACATTCGACAATGCCAGG
>Ga0115566_10003156_pt1 | contig 13384 bp, 7 predicted proteins | sample COGITO_mtgs_1204_3_FD_87173 | JGI IMG/M metagenome (GOLD analysis project Ga0115566, IMG submission 87173) | Pelagic marine microbial communities from North Sea - COGITO_mtgs_120405 | ecosystem: Environmental > Aquatic > Marine > Epipelagic | place: Germany:Helgoland, sampling site Kabeltonne...
AAGCATAAGCACTTAAAAAAAATTAATCAATTAGTGGTCATGTAGGGGAACATAACCACCAATCGATTTTTATTAACTATGCAACTATTTCATGTAATTCTGTAAAACATGCATAACATAATTCGTTATATAATTGTTCTAAACTACCACATGTCTTGCATATCATTAGAGTAACGAACTCTCATCATTAACAATATCCTCGTCTGTAAGAAACGATTTATTCTCAACAAGCTCAATATTCTGTACATGTATATTTGTATAATTTTGTTCGCCTTTAACGATATTATTATTATCATCAAATTTAGGTCCAACGTATTTATCCTCAATACCTGCAAAATCAAACATTACCTTAACAGCATTGTCATCATTTATTAAGTAAGTATTAACTGGCGTTCTATCTTTATAATAAGATATACAAGCGTCACGTATAGCAGTCCATTGTGGATTACTAAAATGAGTTATAGTAGCCGTACGTGAAATATTCATACCGTCAACACCTAAATTAGTTGTTAACTGAATACCACCTAAATACTTATCATTAGTATAAGGATTGACACGTGTCTGAAATGACACATTATAACTACCACCACCTTTATTTTGAAAAGGTACTACATAGCCTGTCATTTTTCGTAATTTATCATCATTCATTTTTAACCTCCTAGTTAATTGTTTATTTGTTGATAACTGCGCATGTTCATACTGCGAAACTATGAGAATTGCAAGTGGAGGTTTCTGTCTGCAGAAGAAAAACGCACCGGTCTGCAGTCGCTTTGTTTGAAGACTTGTGCGTTTTTCACTCGAAGACGTAAACCGAAGCTTGCAATTTGAACCCGTAGGGCATAAGTGCTCAAGTGATCTATCAAAAATGGCGGCTCTGCCGTTATTTTTGGTAGTCATTCAAAAACAAAGACGGCGCTCGATGCGCCTGCAGCTTGCTGCATACTATGTCGACTTTTTGAACGCAGCTTGAGTGCTTTCTGTCGGTGTGGAATCAACTGATTGAGACCGGAGGGAAATAAGTTACAGACACATGTCAAATCTTGACAACGCGTGACTGTAACGAATGTGGATTGCTTGTAAATAAGGAGCGCTTGCGACATTATTTACAATCCATGAGCGTGCTTGAAGGAACTCTTGCTTGCGTTGATTTACTCTTGTAAACAAGATAGCTTGCGGTTGGCATGTGGCTGATAACTTGGTTGAGTGGAGAGTTGATTGAAGTTCGGTGGAACACAAACAGATTAATGTAGTTTTGTAGTATGGTTATGCGCTGTTATCAACAAATAAATTACTATCAAACAATTAACTAGGGGGTTAACAGTAACAATAGAACTAAGCATATCATGTTGTGGTTTCTTTGGTAAAGGTTTCTTTTTAAAGAAAGCTTAGATCTTTTGGTCAATCTTTTGTATCTTTACAAAAGTTTGTTGCAACTTGTTTGCAATTAAAATGTTTTTATTCTTACTTTCTTTCTTGCTTGAGTAAACAAGGAGGGAGGCACGACCGACATTGTTTACAATGGAAGGGGCCTTCTTAGGACAGAATCGAGAGAACAAGACAAACGACAAACATAAGAAGCCCCTTCCCTAACCTAAGGAAAGTCCCCACATTAATTTTGCGAAAACCCTTAAAAACTCTCAAAAACCTATATATAGACTGATTAATATATATATTGATCATATATCCTTTACTAAGTCCCCTAAACAGAGTCCCATTAGTCCCTTAGTCCACCCTAAAGGGTGGACATAAGTGGACTAACTTTGGCATTCTTAAAAACCCTTATAGCTATTGGACTAAACAAGAAACCCTAGTAAACATTTGTGTAAGTTAGTCCAGGTACCTTTGGACTAACTTTTAGTCCAAACCTGTTGGACTAAAATTACAGGTGTTGTAGTATAACAATACGAATATGGAGGAATATGATTGTACCAGAGAGACTAAAGCTTTTATTAAAGCATCATCGAGGGGCAGATAACTATCGAAAGTTAAAAGTCCTTAAAGGCGAAGACGTTACCAAGCTCAAACCACCTGAATGGCTTATTGAGGATTTCATTATGGAAGAGGGCTTTACGGTGTTGCACTCTGATGCAGGTGTCGGAAAAACATTTTTAGCATTAGACTGGGCTAATACCATAGCTAACGGTTGGACATGGTTTGGTAAGAAGACACAAAAGACCACAGTTTTATATGTCCTAGCCGAAGGAGTTGGGTACTTAGGTGCTCGTGTAACCGCTTGGAAGAATAGGAGAAATGCCTCCATATTTCCACCTGTCTTCTATTACACGAGCGCAGTACCCTTATTTGCTCCACCAGGAAAACTTCCTACAACTGAGCAACTAGATTTTCTTGACCTAGTTGAATCTGTGGACCCAGGACTTATTGTTATTGATACGTTGCAGAGATGTACCGTTGGTGCTAATGAAAACCTACAACAAGATATGGGGCAAGTGGTAGCTATGATAGATACACTAAGGCAAAACTTTAACGCAGCCATACTAGCAGTACACCATGACACAAAATCTGGAGAGAGCATGAGAGGATCTTCTGTTATACGAGCATCAGCAGATACAACGATTCACTTAACTGCACGTGGACAAGACTCTGGCTTTATTGAAATGGAATGCACTAAGCAAAAAGATGCTGAACCATTTAAGCCATGGTCCCTTATGTTGACTGCTGACCCAGAGAGTGGCTCTGCAGGTTTGACTGCGTACCAAGAAGGTGTGAAAGCAAGAGATTACTCCTTACTAAAAGCTTTAGGAGACATTACAACACACAGAGGAGAGAAGTTCTTTAATAAAGCTTGGAGAGAAGCTGCAAATATGGACGGAGGTCGCTTTGAACGTCCAAAGGCTCAGCTTATCAGAGAAGAGCTTGTAGAGCAAACGGGTGAGGGAAGATCTAAACAATATAGTGTAACTAAGGAAGGTTGGGATATAATAGAGAGTGAAACTTCTAGACCTGTCCCTAGAGTTGAACAGGTACAGGAGTCTCTGTTAGAGGAGGACGAATGAGGTGCCGAAGTTGTGGTGTAAAACAGATTAATGTGTTTGGCTTACCTACAAACATTCAAGATGGAATGTGTAGGTCTTGTCGAGATATACTGTCTAATACCTGGCGTAAAGCTAAAACTTAGTGTTATAGTAATTTTATGACCGAAGAAATTAAAGCAGGTAGACCTAAAAGGTCTGATGCTGATTTGTTGTCTGATAGGGCAAAAGTTAAAGCACAAATATTTGGAGCTAACAATGAAGTTTTTCAATTCGATAAAGATGCAGAAGTATATTTACCTCCACCGCCAGCAAAAAAGGGTACAAGTCTTTGGAAAGCATGGGCTATGGAGTCTTTCCTGGAATGTATTAGGTACGGACTCACCTACACGGAAGCTTGTAAGCGTATCGGTGTTACAAGAAAATGGTGGGAAGAAAACTCGCAGCGACATAAGGACTGGGCTGCTGAAGCACGACAAATTAGATCTGGTGATGCGGTTAAAGATTCCTACCCTGATTTATCGAATATGTCCTTTTCTGAATTTTGCAAATTATATTTTAATGTTGAGTTTGCTCCGCATCAATTTGAGATAGAAAAGAATCTCGCTGATCCTACAGGAAGACTTGTTTTAGTTTTAGGACATCCTGAGTCAGGCAAGTCTACGTTATCAGCTTTGTGGTATCCAGTATACAAAATGTGCCAAAACCCAGACATTCGAATTGCCCTGGTTACGAAGTCTGGGGAAAAGGCACAAGACTTGTTAGGTAGAATTAAAAGATATTTAGTTGACCCGCATCTTTATAAAGATTGCGAAAGAAATCTAATAGAAGATTTTAACGGATTTAAATCACAAAAAGCTGACGGTTTTGGCTGGTCTAAAGACCAGATAACCATACGACAAAGAGAGTCTGGAGAAAGAGATCCGACCGTACAAGCTTTGTCTGTTGGTAAACAGATATATGGATCACGACTTGACTTACTTATTCTTGATGATGCTTTGACTTTAGAGAATCAACAGACTGATGTTAGGCGGAGAAGAATTGACGAATGGTTTACACAGGAGGCAAGGTCTAGGGCGCAGAGAGGACAGACCCTAGTTAACGGTACAAGAATTCACCCACTAGATAATTATGGACAATGGAAAGAGTCCTGGAAAGAACATAGAATATTTAAACATGTTTCTATACCTGCAATTTTAGATGAACATACTGACCAAGAAAAACCTAATTGGAGTGAGTATTGGTCTTTAGATGGCAAGTGGGAACATGACGAAACAATTGATACAGAAGTTTTTATACCTGGACTAAGAGATATACGAGATGAGATATCCTCTAGAGATCCGCTCAGGTGGAAACTTGTGTACCAACAAGAAGATGTACAAAACGAAGAAGGTATTTTTAAACAAGAACTTATAGACAACGCTTTAGAGTTAGGTGCTTCTCGAAGTATTGGTCAAGTGTATCCTGACGAAATTTTAATACTTGGTATTGATCCAGCAACGACTGGTAGAGCTGCATCAATTTTGCTTGCGTACAATCCTCAAACAGGCGTGAGGACTGTTGTTGACATTTTTGTAGGATTTAGATTAGGTGCTACCGGTGTCAGAAATAAATTAATGTATGAGTTCTGGGAGAAGTACAAAGACCATAGAGTTGCTTATACAGTTATAGAAACAAACTTTGCTCCGACTATCTTAGGAGATGATACTGTGAAACAACGTGCTGAATGGGCAGGTACCAGAATGATTGAACATAAAACAACTGGTGCTGGTAAAAAACGAGGATCTAAATGGGATGAAGAGTATGGCGTAGGTGCTATGCAATCATTATTTTATAGCGGCTTAATAGCTTTCCCTTCAGCTACCGTACAAGATAAAACAAAGCTTGAACCATTGATGGATGATATGCTAGTATTTCCTTGGGCGAAACAACAGGACGCTTTGATCGCTTTGTGGATTGCAAACGGAGAATGCAAGAATTCTACATTTTTTAGTGTAGATTTAACAAAAGTCGTGTCAAGACGAAATATTCCGCCTATTATAAGAGATAGAATGTTTACAAGGAATAAATGAGCAATTTAAATTTTGGTACACCTTTAGAAAATGCAAGTTCAGCAGGTAGAAACTTATCTCCGTCACAACAATATTGGGACAGGAGAAATCAACTAATTGAAACACATGCTGAGTGGAAAGAACGAGTAAAAGAAATAACAACTGTTGTTAATGGAGAGTGGCACATGCTTTGGGCTAACTTAACTACAACTGCTGAAGCTCCTTCTGTTGCAAATATTATAGAAATGGGTATACACCATTGGTCTGCTATTGGTGGTGCCGTTATTCCATCAGTTAGAATCCCTGTACCTGTTAATAAAGATTTAAAAGGCGGAGAAAGAGCTGCAAGGAAAAGAGAACGTAGAACACAAGAACTATGGTCAAGTTCTAACATTAATGAGCTAATGGCTCAATGGTGGGGCGATTACGCAGGAGCTGGAGCAGCATATTGTGGTGTTTGGGCTGATTTTTCCGAAGAACCTGCTAAAAGAGATCCTTATCTACAAAGATTAGACCCTAGATATTGCTATCCAATTAAAGATACTAAGGGAAATATCATTGAATTATTGGTAGCTAAAAAGGTATCTACAGACGTTATTCTTAAACAATATCCTGCTGCTAGAGGAGTCTTAGATCCTAAGATTACAGAAGTAGAGGAATGGTTTTGGTTTTTCCCTGACAAATACGTACACATGATTGCTGATGCATCAAGAGAAGGTATGCAAAAAAGAACAGGCATTATTCTTACAGAGGAAGAGAATAAGCTTGGTAAAGTACCTGTTGTTGAAGTATCAGTTCCATCTTTTGACGGACAATGCAGAGGAATATTCGATCAGACTAGACACATACTACGAACAATGCACAGGTTAATGACTCTTACAATCACAAGTTCTGAAGAAGAAGTCTATCCACCTGTGTTCGAGTATGATGTTATGAATCCAGATGACTTCGGTCCTGGTGCCGTAATACACGGAAGAAGTCCTGAAGCTCGTATGGAGAGAATGCAATCTCGTAGTCACTTTGATGCAAAAGATTTAATTGGACGACTTGCTTCTGAAGCACGTTCTCAAGCATCTTTTCCTGGTCAACTTAGTGGTGATCCAGGTGCAAGTATTGTTTCTGCTCGTGGTATTGAAGCATCTATGGGACAAATTGATGCACGACTTGCTTTAGCGCATAAACAGTTTGAATCGTTCTTAGAAAAAGCTACGCAAATATTGTTAGCTTTTGATGAGCATTACTGTGATGGAGAAAAGACTATTCACGGAGATGCAGCTGACAGAAAGAAACCAGAAATTTTTATACCGTCAAGAGATATTGCAGGTCATTATGACAACAATGTCAGGTACGGTATTGGTGCTGGAACAGATCCATCTAACAGAGAGATGCGACTTGCTATGAATCTTAATCAAAATTTAATATCTAGAGAGACTGCAAGAGATGAAATGGATTTCTTAGAAGACCCTTCTAGAGAAGAGGTAAGAATTGTGAGACAGAGAGTAACAGATTCTCTGATGGAAGGTATTTACCAACAAGCTGCTCAAGGTAATGTACAGATTGCAGCTCAACTGTTGCAAAACATGGGCAAAGAAAATGTAGATTTAAATGAAGTAGTAAATAAATTGTTAGAAGATTTGCAACCTGAAGAACAAGCTTTACCGCAAGGTGCAGCTCCTGGTGGTCCGCCGCAAGGTGGTTTACCGCAAGGTGGACAATTACCACCTGAAGCTGCTAGTTTACCTTCTTTAGGAGCATTAGGTATAGGAGGTTAATATGGCTGAAGGACCGTCACAGATTACTGACTTAGGTGGTTTACCTTCTGGTGGTAAACAAGAAATAGAAAATATGGCATCTAATGCTGGTATGTCTTTAGGAGTACAAGGAGATAATCCATTACCTGGTGCTGGAGCTCAAAGAATGTCTCCGCAAGCTCCTGGAAGTTTAAGTTTAGGTGGCATTGGAGACTTTGTAGCTAACTCTCCTAATCAAGGTGGATTAGCTAGTGATGGTTTACCATTTGGTCAAGGTATGGGAGTTCAAGCTCCTCCTATGACAGAATTAGAACAACAACGAGCAACTGCAGTAGATAACGCTATGGACTTGTTTGCAAATTCAAAAATTCCAGCAGTTAAAGCTGCCGCAGCCCAAGTAATTAGAGGAGCAGTTATTTCTCAGTTGCAGGGCGACGATGAGTGATAAACCATTAGAAGATAGATTAAAAGAAGAATCTAAATATTCATTAGAAGACCAAGAATATGATGGTGCTTTAAGTTATCATTTACCATCTAAAAAAGATTTAACAAATTATTATCCTCCTTCTACAGGAAATGTACAAGGCATGGAAAAAGCTATTTTACATACTGTGGGAGAAGTTCCTCACAATTGGGTTTTGACTTTGACTCCTGAACAACAAAAAGAATTAAGTGACCTTAGTCCAGAAATGATAGAACATCTTCCAAGAGTATATGACTATTACGAAACTGCTCAAAATGTTAATACCGATATAGAAGATACTGCTAAAAGAAGAACTAATTGGAGAGAACTTGCTAGTAAATTTGGAGCAGCTCTTTCAGCAGGAACTCCTGGAATGGCTGGAACTTCTCCTGTTACAAAACCACTTGATCTTGAAAAAGAATATCAAGAATCTTTAGATGAAGTTACTCAAGAAAAATTAGGAGAAACTTTGTCGTTGTTCGAAACGCAAGAACAAGCAGATGCGATAGTTGTGAATGATAAAATACCTAACAATGTTCAAGAAGGCATGATGGGTAAGTTATGGAATAAAATAAAAGATGGAACAAGTAATGCTTATAAGTCTGGAATATTTTTAGGAAATACAACTTTTTTTCCTGCAAAAATTAAAGATACAGAAGTACCAGAAGAGCTGACTGCAACAAATCCTTTAACTTTAGCTGTAGTGACAGGAAAATTTATAAGTTATGCTTTAACTGCTCTTGTTGGACAAGAAGATACAAATAAAAGAAATTCAGGATATGAAGAAAATTTAATTTCAGATGTTCAAAAACAAAGAGATCAATCTATTAAAAATTTTCAAACAGTTACTCAAGACCAGACTTGGGAATCTTTAAGTCAAAACGATCCAATATTTGCCCAAGAAATTTTAGATATGCCTTTTGTGGGAGGAGATGAAGCTAAAGCTAAAGCAATAGTAACTGTCATGATAGAAGCAAACAATCCTCAGTTGATGGATGCTAACAATGATTTTGTAGAAGCTATTCATCAAGCAACTGCAGAACAAATTAAAAAAATTGCTTCTGGCGAAGATACTGTTGGAGAGTTAGTAGTTAACGCTTTGGGTGCTTACTCTAAATATTTTGTAGGAAGTATATCTACAGGAGCTTTTTTACTCGCAACAGAAGATGGAAGACAAATGTCTAATGAGTTTGGTCTTAAAGAAAGTATTAAAAAAATGGATTATAAACCTTCAGAAGCTATTGGTATGAATGGAACTTTTTCAGGCTCTATGATAGATATTGGAACATCGTTTGCATTTGACCCGACAATATGGTTGTTTACACCAGCAACTGGTATCAGAGGCGGAGCAATAAAACAATTTGCTCATGCAAAATATATAAAAGGATTTATGAATAAAGGGTTAGGTAAAGCCTTTGCTGATGACCTTTATAAAATTTTAAAAGAAGGAACATATTTACAAAAAAAAGAATTGCTTAAAAACTTTTCAGACGCTAATCAAGGTAGATTAAAAAACATTGTTAAAGACGATCTTGCTAGAGGAACTTCTGAAGTTACAAGCGAAAGATTTTATAAAGTTTATACAGATACTTTATTGCAAGGAGATAATCCTTACATATTTCATAAGACTTATTGGAATAGATTTAAAGCACAGAGAAATGTAAAGATAATAGGAAAAGCTATTAATGGTGATGGAAAATCTTTAAGAGCTTTTGACAAATTATTAACAACTAAAAATATTTCAACCAAAGTTAATCTTGCTGGTCCTAATGCAAGAAGAAGTGTTATGGAAGCTATTGAAAGCATGGTTCATGGTACTAAGTTGCCTGAAGGAGAGATTAATAATTTACTGCAAACATTAGATGATTCATTAGAAGAATTGTTTGAAGCTACTTTAAATAGTGGAACTAACTTCAATGGAAGCGCTTTAGCTGCACTTAGGTTACAAATAATTAATCAATCTGATTTAATAAACTTTTTTGAAATGGGAGCTTTAGGAAAAAATTCAAGAAATGTTGTAAAGCATTTAGGAGATGACACTACTGTGTCTGGTCAATCTATTAGAAATTTAGATTTAGATGAAATAGCTGATGTCAGACAAGGTGTTAGCAAACCTGCAATTGAATATGGTACAGTCGATAAAATTTTAAAAAAAGCTAAAAAGAAATTACAAACTTTAAAAACTGAAGGTGCTGCAGAAAATATTATTCTAGATCAACAAGCATATATTTCTAAATTACAAAAAAACAAGTCAGCTGGTATTGTGAGACCTCGTAAAGGTCAGAAGCAAGGAGAGATTGTAGAATACGATACATTTGATATAGAGCAATTGTTTAATGATGAAAGTTTTATGGGTAATCCTCAAGGTAGAGCGCAAATGCAAAGATTTATGGATGAGGCTAACGAATTAGCAGGTTTAGTACCAGGATCAAAAGAATCTATAGATGCATCAAAAAATTTTACTAAATTTTTAGATGATTTTAATTCTAAACTTAACGAAATAGCTGAACAAGCTGGAAAAGGTGTAAATTATAAAAAAATTGATTTATTAGTTAAAAAAGAACATAGAAAACTTTTAAACAAATTAGACAAACAAATGAGAGCTTACGATGAATTGTTAAATACTTCTATTAGGTCACAACAACAACAAGTTATGCAGAAAGCTTTAGACACGCTTGTGTACAAATTAGGATGGCATAAATTTGATAATTTACAAGGCGGTTGGTTTACTTTGTCTAAAGTTGGAGATAACTTATATGATCAAGCATCAAAAATAAAATTTAAAGGACAGAAGTTAGAAAACAACGCAGAAGGAAAACGTATAGCGCAAGCCGAAGCTAAAGGTAAAGATGTCTTCTACATAGAAAACCCAATAAAAATTATAAAAAACAAAGCTGGAGAAGTTACTGATATAAACATAAATTGGGTAACTCTTAAAGTTATGATGCAGTACAAAGATGAAGTCGGTGCAGCATCAGCAGTTCTTAGGGGACAATCAAAATATATTGATAGAGCTCAAGGAACTAAATTTATGCTTAACGAAGCAGAAGACGCTTTCTTAGCATCTGGTAGAAAATACGATTCTCGTTTAATAGCTGAACTTAAGAAAAATGATAAATTTAAAAATACAACTACAGAAACAACAGAAGAACTTATAGAACAATTTATAGGAGACGTTAGAAATACTAGGAGAGCTACTAATCAAGTTGTTGAAGGAGAACTACCTATAAGTCCTTTAGATTTTTTTGTGATGAATCAAGCCGTTGAGGGAGGAAACATAACTGCGTTAATGAGAAAAATTAATTCTAAACGTTGGTATGAAAATATAGAAAATTTTAACAGAGCTTGGATTCTAGATAAAGTTGCAAGACCATCTACTGCTTTTGTCGCTGCTTTTGACGAAGTGTTTTTTTACAAATCTATTTATGGTTGGAAAGGTACTGGAAAAGATTATGTTTTTAATAGAGGTGTTAGGCAAAATTTAAGAGAAATTAGAAAACTTGGTGGAGTTGAAGCAGCTATGGAAAATCCAAAATTAGCAAAAGAAATAAATAAATGGGTTAACGATGCTTTAGAAACACAACAACAACTTCCTATAGAAGTTGCGCAACGTTATAAAATGGGATTTGATAACAACGCACCTGTAGAATTATTAAAAAATACAGACGCTGGTTTCTTTCAGTACGCTACTCAACACATTGATTCTTTGTTAAATGATTATGGATTTCAACAATACGCTCAAGTAGTAGAAAAAATTAAACAATTAAAAGTCGGTAAAGATTTAACAAAAGCTCAATTAGATGATCTTATTAAAAAGGGAACTGACGAAGATTGGGTAAAGTGGTTTGGAACTTCAGATGCAGATTATATAAAAGGTTTAAAAATGTTTGGTTATAAACAAGGTGAAGGTATGGCTACACATTTAGGACTTAATCTACCTCCTGTTCCTTATCAACATTATTTAGTCAATGCTGAAGAAGGTTGGAAATATTATGAGTCAATGAAAGCATGGTACACATTAGGTGTGCCTGCAAACAAAGTAGATAGCGTTTGGAATGCGTTTCTTAAAGCTGCAAAAGAACGAGGAACAGGGACAAATCTAAAAGCTTTACCAGATAAGAGCGTTATTGGATACATAAGAGTTCCTGGAGTTAAGAAACAAAACGGTTTCTTAGGTGAAAGAGGACTTGGAAAAATTACTGGTAGAGAAACAGGTGTAATGGAGCAGATGTTTGGTAACCCAGCTTGGAACAGAGCTAACTTAATTGCTAACAAAGCTCATGCAACAAGAAAAGAACAATTAATAGCTTTGTTTGAATCTCAAGGAAAAAAAATTATTAACAGTCGAGAAATAAAGAAAGATTTATCTGTGCACGCTCAAGCAATAGACCCAAGATATCAATCAGATATTTGGGGTATGTCTTACTTTGACGAAAATTTATTTAAAGCTGGTTATGTGACTGATGATTACATTGAAGCTTTAGCAGCAGATTATGCTACAAAAGAAGTAGACGATATGATGTTAAAGTTTCATTTAAGTACACCATTAGGAAAAGATTTTAGATCTATTGCACCATTCGGTGGTCCTTGGGCTGATTTCTGGGGAAGATATCTTAAAGACTTAGGTAGGCGTTCACAATTAAGAGGAAATTGGTGGGCTTATACAGATGAAAAAACTGCAAGTAATTTTGTTAAATCTAAAATAAATGACACATTAAATTTTGTGCCAAATCTAAGAAGATATTCTTATATGTCAAGAATAGCAAATGCTGAACTTCAAGGAACTGTTAGCAATCCATTACACAATTTTGGATTTGGTGAAGAAAACATTAATGTTGATTTCTCTCCTTTAACATTCCTACCTAATGGAAACAACGCTATGTTTGTTATAAATCCAATCGGCGGAATCTTACCTGTTATGTTAATTGGGGCTATGATGAATACTCTTGACGATGACAAAGGTATGGAGTTACAAGATACTATAGAAGATCTTTTCCCTTCTCAATCTTTTTTCCCGCCTGAAGAACAATGGAAATATAACACAGGAACTACTGTAAGAAGATTTCTTATGGGAGGCGGCGTTATAGATTCTTCTTTAAGAGCAACAAAATTCGTAGCAGAAGCTATAGGTATGGGAGAAACTCCTCAATCAATAGAAGATGTTCCGACATCTTTAAAATATGCTAGAACAGAAAATAATTATTTATATGACAATACAAATGTAATTTTAAATATGGAAACTAATTGGGACACTATTGGAGATTTTACTAATTATGTTAACACTACGGCTAAGGCAACAAGAAACAATGCTGGAGCATCTATATCTGGTCAAACAGTAATAAGAATGGGTGTACCTGTAAATGTTGCTTTTTCATCAAGATATGTAGATGTAGCAGATAACTGGATTTCTTTTGGTCAAGATGCTGGTGTGTTTGAAGATGTTGTGAGACCTGCTTCATTAACAGAATACAGAGCAAATCCTTATAACGAAGACAACAAAATTCAAGTGTTAAATGATATTAGATCCTGGTGGTTTGATTTAGGAAATACTACTGAAGGTAGAGCTAAACAACTTTTATTACAAAGACAACATCCAGAAGTAATTTCTTTAACAATTCCTAGTTACATTGTTACTGAATTAGGTGAGAGATTGCTAGTAGATAGAGAAGGCAAACTGTACCAATCAGGAGATGTTTTTAGAACTGGTAGCCAAGACAACTCAAGTCAATATAAAGATTATTTAGCAGAAGGTTTAATCTCAGTTAGATTACCTGATGAAAAAGTAAAACACATAATTCACGAGAATGCTGGTTTTAATGTTAACGCAGTAAATGTAATTTATGACCGTCTTGCCGAAATTGTAAATGTAAATGAACTTGAAGAAGCAGAAGCTGTTGCAGAAGGTAAATTTTCTTTAAGCGAAATTTTAGTTAATGCTGAGTTAAGAGAAAGTTTTGGTATAGAGCTTGTTTCAGATGATGTAAAAAATATAGAAGAGATAAATGAAAAACTTAAAATAAAATATTCTATTGATGAGTTAGGTCCTGACATCGTTGCTTTAATAGAGGAAGTAACACAAAACTCTGATTTAGAAATTGTAAATGGAAGTTATAGATCTTATGATTTAAT
>Ga0115566_10003159_pt1 | contig 13379 bp, 12 predicted proteins | sample COGITO_mtgs_1204_3_FD_87173 | JGI IMG/M metagenome (GOLD analysis project Ga0115566, IMG submission 87173) | Pelagic marine microbial communities from North Sea - COGITO_mtgs_120405 | ecosystem: Environmental > Aquatic > Marine > Epipelagic | place: Germany:Helgoland, sampling site Kabeltonne...
TGTCCAAACGTGTCCAAACAAAAGCTGACACTTCTGATTTTCTCGCATTCATTTTTGACCGATGCCATTCTCAACCATGTTGAATTCACTCACTGAACCTCAGCGAACGGCTGCGACTACGATCACGGGCCCGCTATTAATTCTTGCTGGACCCGGTAGCGGAAAGACCCGTGTCGTTACACATCGAACCGCGTATATGGTCGAGCAAGGCGTCAACCCACGGCGGATTCTGACCCTGACGTTCACGAACAAAGCTGCCGATGAGATGCAAGCGCGGTTGAATCATTTGGTCGCCGATTCATCGGTATGGACAAGCACGTTTCATAAGTTTTGCTCGCGGACCCTGCGTGAATATGGCAGTTATGCTGGCCTCGAAGAAAACTTTACGATTTACGACACGACCGATAGCAAGAAAGCACTCAAGCAGGCGATTGAAGAACATAACATTGATCTATTTAAGTACGCCGAGAGCCAGATCTTGACGAAAATTTCGGATCTGAAAAATCAGTTAATCACTTATGAAGACTTTGAGCCACGACCCGGTGCGCCACTGGATGCGATCGTACAGAAACTTTATCCGCTGTATCAAAAGCGGTTGATTCGTTCGAATGCTGTTGACTTTGATGATTTGCTTTTGCACGTCGCAAAGCTTTTGAGTGGTAATCCGGATGTCCGAGAAGATCTCGACGCGAGGTACGAGTACATTTCGGTCGATGAATATCAGGATACGAACTATGCACAATACATGATCCTGAAGATGCTTTCAGTAAACCATCGAAATCTTGCCGTAACAGGCGATCCGGATCAATCGATTTACGGTTGGCGTGGCGCGAACATCCGCAATATTCTAGATTTCGAAAAAGACTTTCCGGAGACCAAGGTCGTCAAGCTGGAGCAAAATTACCGGAGCACGCCGCAGATTCTACAGGTAGCTGATCAGTTGATCAGTTACAACACACAGCGCAAGGAGAAACAGCTTTTCACCGACAATCAAGGTGGGCTTCCTGTGCGTTTGGTGGCCTACCCCAACCAGATTGAGGAAGCCAACAAGATCGCCGACCAAATCCATGAGCGGATACGAAAGGGTACCAATCCGAAGGATATCGCGGTCTTTTATCGAACGAACGCCTTGTCTAGAACGATCGAACACTCGTTGAGGACATTGAGTATTCCCTATCAAATCGTCAAAGGGCACGAGTTTTATCAGCGAAAAGAAGTGAAGGACATTCTTGCATACCTTCATTTGATCAATAATCCGCGAAACGATGTCGCATTCGAACGGATTATCAACGTGCCGACTCGAAAAATCGGAAAAGTTACGATCGACCGTTTAAAAGATTACGCGTATCAATACGGTATCTGTTTATTGGAAGCGGCTCTGAACGCAGGCAAGATCAGCACATTAAAAGGCGTTGCGAAAAAGAACGTTCAAAAGTTTGCCGACATGATGCTTCGGCTTCGCGAGTCGGCAACCGATTTGGTGAATACCATCATCAAAAAGGTTTACGTCGAAACGGGGTATCAGGAAACTTTGTTGATGACGGGTAATCCCGAGGACGAAGAACGCGCTGATAACCTTGATGAGTTACTGAACGCAGCGATCGAGTTTGATCGTGAGCACAAAGACTTTGGGGGACTCGATGTCTACCTTGATCAAGCCAGCCTGGTGAATGATCAAGACGCTTGGGACAACGACACAGATAAGGTCACGTTGATGACGTTGCATGCGGCGAAGGGACTTGAGTTTCCAATTGTCTACATCGTCGCACTTGAAGATCAGATTCTACCTCATGCACGAAGCATGGAATCGGACTCAGAAATTGAGGAGGAGCGGCGACTTTTCTTTGTCGGAATTACTCGGGCGATGAGTGAATTGCAGATTAGTCGAGCCATGTATCGAACTAGAAAAGGAAGTATGTGGCCAACGATTCCAAGTACATTTTTGATGGAATTGCCGCGCGAAAAAATGGAGGTGCACGAGCCTCAACGACATACGTTGCAAAGTGAATACTTGGAACCGAGCGATGACGATCATTTTGGGGACTCCGAATTTGAGGAGCCTGTATTCGAGGTTGTTGAGTCTGCCAGTGACCTTAACGCAACCGATGACTCAGGCGATGATGTACCGTTCGATGTTTTTGTCGACGACCAAAAGTTGGATGAAAATCAACCGAAAAATGCACCCATCCTACAAACCAAGTTAAACGCGGAATCGGACACGAAACCCCCTGAACCACAGGTCGCTCCGCCACAAATCAAGACTGCGGCGCAAATGTTGGGTGTCGACAACTCGGAAAATCGTGAAGAGGATCCAGATGGTCCCCAAGTTGTCCGGGAAAAACCGATTCGACATCCGACAAGCTCCTTCAAGGAGAACATGTTGGTGATGCATCCCAATTATGGAATGGGCCGAATCCTATCGATTAGCCGTGCGGGTTCGAAGCAGACAGCAAACGTCGATTTTGTTTCTATTGGGCAAAAGAAATTCGTTCTGGACTTTTGTCCATTGCAACCGATAGTTGAATAAGCAGATAAGGATTTGCGAATGGACTAGATCAAAAATGGGCGAAAAAATTACGTAAAAAAACGGTGGGGCTTCTTGAAATGGATCGAAGCGTCCGTCGGTTGCCCCGAGCCCCGATTGCACGTTATTTAATCAAGAGCAGCAAACTGCTTACGGGGCGTCGATTCAGCAATCGACGCTCATCTTTTGAATTTCAATCACTCACTCAAACGGGAATTGCTCATCAATTTCCGCTTCAGAAAGTTCGACCAAAAATGTCGATAGTCGCTCGACGATGAGGTCCATCAGCTTTTCACCTTTTTCTGCTGTGGCCGCATGTGGATAACCACTGCCAGAGTTGGTTGTTAACAGGTGCCACGGTCGAGTAATCGAGACCCACCCCTTTTTCAGCGCCTCGAATCGAAGCGGTGTTCGCTCACCATCGTCTGCGGTCAGAGTTCCGTCTGCATATTTTGCAACCAAATTCGGAAAGTACCGCAATCCGAACGACGTTTCCATTTCGCCAGCGTGGTCTTCATCATGCTCAAAAATGTTCGAATATTCATCGCCAATGCACTTGAACCAATCGCACAAGAAAAGGTGTCCGTTGGTTTCATTGACTAATTCCCGGAGCGCCGGCTTAAATTCATTTCCGCCATGTGAGTTGAGCAAAACGATCTTCTCGATTCCGCTTTCAACGCATGACTCGACCAAGTCAGAAATGACATAGGTGAGTGTCGACGGATTCAGGTTCATCGCCAACGGAAATTCAATCATGTTGGTTTCCGTGCCGTAAGGGATGGTCGGCAACAAAACAACGTTGGCTCCCTTTTTGTGTGCAGCTTCGCAGATGTGCTCCCCGATAATCGTGCCTTCAAAAACGTCCGTTCCGTAAGGCAAGTGAAGGTTGTGGGGTTCTGTCGCACCAAGTGGTAATACTGCCACCTTGTACGGATTCGATTTGATGTAGCCGTAATTTGTTTCCGCTAGAATCCACGGTCGGAATGCGTCGCCCATTTCTTGTTTGCTCATGTTGAATTGTTTTCGGAAATTGCAATCCTCGAATAACTTAATCATTTAATCGAGATGCAAACATTGTAGCCGCTCTCACCAGTTTTTCATCGACACCGATTTCTGATTTATCGGATGCAAATACGGTCAGCACCGGTTGCCCCATTTTGATTTTTGTATTGGCTGGGGGAATGTCCGCAACGATTGGGAATTCGGATTGCTTAATAGCACTTGCATTTTGGCAATTGACGTAATCGAAGAAGCGTTGCGTCACCATACAGTCTTGATCGGCATAACAAACTGCTTTGCCAAACCGTTTTAAATTGGCAGTGTACGCATGTTTCGAAATGTCGATGTCCTTCCCAAGGCAGGCTTTTCGATGCAAATCGAAAATCCGTGCGTCCATCGCGCGATCCAGTAATTCCATTGACGCGGAAAATCGTGGATTGACTTCAATAAAAAAAATTTGCTCGTCACGCTTGATGAAATCGATATTGAACAACCCAATCATGCCAAACCGTTCTGCGATCAATTGACCGACCGATGCAAGTTGCGTGTTTTGCGAGGACGTGAGTTGATTGGAAAATATTGACCCTGTGTACAAAAATCCGGCAGCGTTAAAACGCCGATCGCCCGTGAGTTGGATCGTCGTGCCCAACCAATGTGAATTTGATTTACCCGTTTTGTCTTTTGTGGCGACAAAGATCGCCGAATAGGATTCGCCACCAATTTGTTCTTGAAAGTAGTAGGCATCTTTTTCGGACTGGAGAGATCCCAATGCAGGGGGATCCGCTGAATAGACCCCCAAGCCCCCGCACGATTTAATGTTCTTTCTTAACCAGCGATTTTCACATGGCAAATTCGGTTTCCTAATATTTGGATTCATGAAATGGCTTTTTGGCACAGCGAACCCCATTTCATTCAGGAGTTCAAAAAGCTTGGCCTTGTCTTGCAGCTTTTTCAAAACTTCGCTGCCGTTTCCGAGCACCGTTGTTTTTTGCTCAATCGCCTCAATCACTTCGTCATGATTTTCCAAACCACCAGAGTAAACGACATAATCCGGTTTGATTCTTTCCATTACCGAAACGAATTCATTGGGATAATCCCGAATCTGTATGGCTAAGCATGCTTGTTGCGTATCGGCGTCAGAGAACAGATCCGCGGCAACGATCTTCATCTTTGGTTTTGCTTCGAAATGCCTTGAACGCACGATACATTGCGCGATTGCTCTGGCGGACGCAGCGATGATTAGGACGGTGGTGGGGTGGTTGCCCGTTTGCAAGGCCTGTTTTCCGGAGGGAGAGATGAGGATCTGGGAAAGTCCGAATAGTGACGCGAACTTGTAAAAACGCGGTGCGATCTGCTGATACTTGTTCACGCCGCCTTAGTCTGATACCTTTTTATACTTAAACTTTGGATGCCAATACCCTGCGGTGGGATTGGCCACTTCAGGTGATGATTCGCGATGTTTGGATCGACCTGAAGAATCATTTCGCTTGAACGGGACTAGTCGATTATTGTTTGCGATTCATTGCAGGCTGACTTTATGCTTGCAATTCGCCGTTAAACCAGTCCGATTTGTATTCAGCATTTTTCACTCATTATTTGGAGAATCATTATGTCAATGTTTATTGGCGAAGCATTGTGCGGCGACGGAAACGAAATCGCTCATATCGATCTATTGGTCGGTAGCAAAGACGGTCCTGTTGGCACCGCGTTTGCAAACGCCCTGGCAAATCAAAGCAAAGGTCACACCAACTTGTTGGCCGTTCTTGAGCCAAACTTGGCGGTAAAACCAGCGACCGTGATGATTACGAAATTTACGATGGACTCGCTGAAGCAAGCGGTTCAAATGTTTGGTCCTGCACAAGCAGCTGTTGCAAAGGCTGTTGCGGATTGCGTTGCTGAAGGAACCATCCCTAAAGACCAAGCCGAAGAACTTGTGATCGTTTGCGGCGTGTTCATTCACAAAGCTGCTGAAGATGACAAGAAGATCTACGATTACAACTACGAAGCGACCAAATTGTCGATCGAACGAGCGATGAAGAGTGAACCAAGTGTTGATGCGATGATCGCTGGTAAAGATACCGCTGCTCATCCATTCAAAGGATTCGAGTAAGTCGAATCTCTTGCCAAGTTCAACACTGGCAAGAAGAAGTAAGAAAAGCCCGGCTGATTAAGCCGGGCTTTTTTTGTAGCCCAATTCACCGATTCCCTTTGATGATTATCATGGATTTTGCCAAAAGCCAATGATTACGAATGTGTCGCAACGGCGATCTGCAGTTAGAAAAATGTACCCGGCTCCCTGAACGGTGCCCGATGACTGTATTGTATGACTCGCCAATTGCCGTCTGATTCCTTTTCAAAAATAAGTGTCACATCTCTCAACGCCGATTGCTTGATGCCTTGATACATGAGGGTTACACCCACCGTGAAATCGACGCTTCCACGATTCGGGTTGTTTGCGTCCATCTTGACCTCATTGAATGAAGTTATGCTGCACCGACTAAAGTCGTAACGTGGCATTTCCATTTTTGCTTGTTGGCGAACCTCGGGCATTCTTTCTGAAAAATATTCCAGCAGTCTTTCATGTTCGTTTCGTTGCACCCATTTTGCCATCTCTGAAACGGTTGATCGTAGTTTTTCGCGAGGTGCAACAACGTATCGCTCCATAGCGACCAGGCCCACAATCAATGCAAGAATGGCCCCGGCACCAACCCATATCCGCCAATCGGAATAATGGTTGGCCAGCATGACCATCGGCACAAAAACAAATAAACCGAAAACGATGATTGCCAAGCTGTTCTCGAAAAGTATCTCTGACATCGTTCAATTCTCCAATTAACCCGCCGAATTCAACGCTGTTCCGTGATCACTTCATTCGGTCAACGTATTTCGGTGATCTTGAATGAGCCGCATGTTTTGCGGATGATTGGTTAGACTGACCAATCCTCAGCCGACGTTTTATACTCGATGTCACCAAGCGTCTATGGACGATACGTTAAACTCGCTGCTGCCTATCTCTGTTTGAAGGATACACCCAAATGAAACTCCGGCAACAGCTTGGTTTAAAAAAGGTTTTTTGCGCAAAACGCTTGCCGGATTCGAAATCCAAACGGTGATACGAAGCAACGAAAGGGCCTTCTATCGAATCTGATTTCTTTGACGATTTGCTTCAAATGAAAAGATGGCGGCTGTCGCGGAAATGTTTAGGCTGTCGACTGAATGCTTCATCGGGATCGTAACCGATTCGATGTCTTTCCATTCTTCGTGCACCCCTTGGTCTTCACTTCCAAGGACAATCCCGATTGACTGGGTGTAATCAAATTCCGTGTATGCACAATCGCCATCGATTCTTGTCGCGATTGGACGGATGCGATTTTGCTCAAAAAAATGTTTTGCCGCTGAAACTGTACAACTGATAAATGGCAAGCCAAACACTGTCCCGAGACTGGCGCGAATTGCGTTTGGATTCAGTGGGTTGCACAATTCGTTTGTCAAGAAAATGGCATCGACCCCGGCAGCAGATGCCGTTCGAAATACCGCTCCGACATTTCCTGGTTTTTCGATTCCATCCAAAACTAGAATCATCGGGCTATCACTTAATTTCAAGTTTGAAAGCGAATGTTCAAACGCATCCGCGACGGCAACGATGCCTTCATTTCGATTGCCGAAGCTGATTTTTGCAAAGGCTTCATCCGAAAGTTCAAATGATGGAACTTGCAAAGCGTCTGCGATCGCGGACAAGGCGACTCGATCGGAATCGGTTGAACTCGAAAAATTCAAAAACACTTCAGTCAACTTTACACCCGCATCGATTGCTCGGCGTGTTTCTCGCATGCCATCAATCAATACGAGGTTTTGCTTCTTTCGATGACGTTCGGACCTAAGTTTTGCTAGTTCTTTGATCTTTGGATTTTGAGTGCTGGAAATCTGTAAAATGACTTGTCGCTCTTTCTTGATTGTTTGTTACATTGGGACTTCGGCGTTCGTCACAAGAGATTTAACCGAGGACCGACCGTCTACTTGCCGTCGCTTGAAATCAGGTTCTTTTTCGCGAAATCAAAATAGGAGTTGAAATCCATTTTGGCTTTTGCTGTCGCCAGTCGTTTGGCTAGGTCTCGATTGTTCGGTAGTTTTGTTTGTATCGCTTTCAGCATTTCGTATTGGGTAACTGTCAAATACGGAGTTGGTTTTTCGCGACGCCCTAATGCGCTGTTCACTCGAGTTTCCTGGACTGCTGTCAACGGCAGAAGGCGTAATGGCGAATTCCGCAAGTAGTATTTTTGGTCCGATCGTATAGCGGGCCGTCCAAACTCTTTCTCGGCAATTGGTTCTGCTTGATCGCGGGCAAGCTTTATTGCTATTATTTTTTGCGAAGCACTTCGCGTGTATACGGTCGATGCGCATCGGACTTTTAATGCCGTTTCGACGATCGACGTATAGCTGATAATCGTCGGATCAAATGTCACGTTGACGATTTCTTTTCCGTCATACCAGGCGGATTGGGTTTGCTTCACTCCATCAACTGCGCCAAATTGAATTTCCCCTTCCCAATAGCAATGCATTGCAAATGAAGCGTGCTCAGTATTTTTTGAGTATTGTAAGGCAGTTAATTCAAGATGTATCGGCACGACATAGTTAGGGTTTTTCGAATTTGCTTTTTTTAATGCTGCGATCATGCGATTGGTGACCGGTCCAATGTCCCAAACGTTTTCTTGGCGAGCAATCACATCATTCCAATCTGAATCGAAAAAACGAATGACTGGATTGTTCCAAGACGGTTCATTGAATTGCTTGAGCTTTTCTGCGTCCTGCTTCTTGTTGTTGTAAACAAGAGCAGGAACGAAATCAGTTTCAATGGATTCGACAAGCAAGCGATGTGACATCGGACCGACGCCAAAATCAATACAAGTCTGTCAGCCTGGGACCTCTTGAAAGAGCATGAATATTGGCTTGTTGTCAGACTTTGCAATCTCTGCAACCTTCCCAAGATTACGATTCCATCGCACGGTACCCATTTCGCGGACGGCGGCATGCCCGATTTGTTTGCCTTCACTCGTCGGATGGGAAAAAAGCAGAAAAAAACAAGCTGAGGACAAAACTAAAAATTTCATGAAATTATGTCGATATCTTACTTTTGAACTAAGGATCTTACCCAAAACACCCAAAAATCCAATGTTGTTCGTCCTCACAATGTTTTTTTCCATTGTCGTCCTAGCCGGAGCGTTGATTCAGGCAGTTCCGATTATGAACTTGTGTCGGAAAGTGAAACAGCCACACCGGACGCCCATTTCAGACGATCAATGCAGACCCGTGGCCGTTGTGATGTCGCTTCGCGGTGGCGATCCGTTTCTTGAAGAGTGTTTAAACCGGATTATACAACAAGACTATCCAGATTACGAAATTGTAATCGCGTTGGATAATGAAAACGATCCAGCGGTCCCCTATGTTGATCGGTTGAATGACGCACAGCATTCGCCCCGACTTACAAAAAAAATCATTACCGAACGAAGCAAAAACTGCACGCTGGTAAATAGCAATTATGCCCGCGTGGTTGAAGAAATTGACGATCGATTTGAATTTGTCGTTTTCGTTGATGCAGATGCGGTCACATGGAGCGGATGGTTGCGTGCATTAATTCAGCCATTAATTGAAAATGAAACAATCGGTGCCAGCAGTGGTAATCGTTGGTATACACCGGAAAACGGAGAACTCGGTAGTTTGGTTCGAGCGTTTTGGAATATGGGTTCGGTCATCCAGATGGCCCAGTTCCGTTTTCCATGGGGGGGGAGTTTGGCGATTCGGACCGACATCGCCAAGAGCGACGAAATGCTTCAACAATGGCGAACCTCGTTTTCGGCCGATGCGCCAGTTTTTAACGTCGTCAAAAGGGCGGGGAAAAAATTCTTTTTTAATCCGCACATGTTGTTGCTCAATTCAGAATCCACCAATTTGAAAACCTTTTCGAATTGGATTCCGCGGCAGATGATTCAGGGCAAGTTGTATCACCCGAAATGGATGCCCGTTTTGATTCAGGGAATCATAATGGCTTTCGTTTTTTTGGGTGCACTTGCGACGAATTTTACCAACCTGTTTTTGGGCAAGTGGGTTTCGTTTTGTGTATTGGGAGGAGCGTTGACGTTTGCTTGGGGAATTACGTGTCTATTCTTCATTGTGATGAATCACGTTATTACCCGTCTTCATTCAGAATTAACGCGTGAAGTTCGCGCAGACTGGTTAACAGTTGGAAACATTTTGCGATTGCCGCAGGTTTCGCTAATCGCATTAGTCGTATGCGTCGTTGCTCTTGTAAAAGTTCTTCGTATTCGTCGAATCGAATGGCGAGGAATAGCCTACCAGATCCGGAAACCTTTCGATATTGAATTGGAAGAGTATAAACCTTTTCGCCAACCTCGAGCTGATTCGCAATACTCGCTGTAGCATACCACTCAAAAATTTATTCAGTTGTAGCCATTGGGCCGTTCCACAACATGCCGCAGCGAACACGTCCCGTTTTCAATTTGCTATCAAGGGAATCGAAAGAGCACAGTACTTACTGTATCTAAGTGAAAGTAGCGTTTTGAATCGCAGTCAAGAAGTCTTTTGATGGGCGTGTAATCATTCGGGCAACTGTGGAATGTAACCTTCCGAACCATCGAGCAGGGTAAAGAACTGCCTGTCCAAAACGGACTCTCGCGCGTGCGGCCGGCCCAAGACTGGCTGGTTGAGCGATACGTTTTTGAAACAAAATTGGATCCCAAAACAACGAGCTATCAATTTCAATGAAATCGTTGCTTCGGTAGAGATTTTTTATGTCACCCGAAAACTTGCGATTCGCCAACAAATGTGTAGGCGTCGTCGAATGAATTAACCAAAACGGCGAGTTGACAAACAGGAGCCCGCCAGGTTTCAACCAGTCGCTAAACTTCTTTACAAATTCAATTGGGTTGAAGATGTGTTCCAAGACATCAAGACAAACAATAACGTCCATCGATCCCGGTTGTATCTGACCGAGTGAATTGAGAGTTTTGATCTCAAGCTGATTGTCTTGAAACACTGCCTTCGCAAATCGGCTGCATTTTTTAGACGGGTCAAAATAACGGACGCGGTGACCTTGGCAACCGAAGTGAGCGCTGTCGAATCCAAGTCCGTCGCCGAAACATAACATTTTCTGGTTGGTTCGATCCAATCGACTTAAGCGATTTGAGATAAATTTCCGCATGTTTTGTTTGGCTTTGCACGTGTTCCAAACCGTCGACTCGAACAAAAATGCGTCCGATTCCTGGTAGAAACGCTCAAGCGCCGGCGAATTCACAAAAGGCTTGATGGAACGCCGTTGGATTTCAGCCGATACCGTGTGTCCGAGTTTTTTTGTTTCGGCGATCAGACGTTTTTGGACGTCGGATGGACGTAAGTCGGTAACTTTCGCAATAAGTTGTATAAGACGGGAGGGATTATTTAGTGGCGGTAGCATTGTTACCAATTGAACAAAAGGAAACGGGTCAATCGATCGTCGATTTGATGAAAGCGTTTAAAAGCTCGTTAACGTGGAATACAGTTATGAATCGTCGCCCCGTGGGTACTGACTTCATTGAAAATTGATCGCACCCCAGGGCCTCGACCGCGGAAATGCAAAACTTTGCATCATCAATTCCCGGAATGTCTTACTCATTAGTCCGTTCTGTTCGCCGACGTCCAATCGTACCGAAACGTGCTGGGCAAAACGCAGGTTTCCATGGATAATAGTAAGCGAATGGGAAGGGGAGGCCGACTACTTTGAACTAGCAACAAAACGTTAGGGCAAGCGGACATCAATACAGAGATCAAAAGAACCAAATGTTGGATAGAAAATATATCCTCGCGAATGTTGAGGAAGTCAAAACAAACTGTGTCAATCGTGGCGTTCAATGTGATGTCGATAAATTGGTTGATTTAGAGACCGAACGAAAAGAAAAGGACCTGCAGTCCCAAGAGTTCAATCGACTAGCAAACGAAATTTCCAAAAAGATCGGCAAAGCGGACCCAAGCGAACGGGAAACCTTGAAAGAAGAGGCTCGATCCTACAGGGAAAAAAAGGAAGCTGCTGCCAAGACATGTGATGAACTAGATGCAGCCGTTCACGAACTTCAGTTGCGAATTCCCAATCTGTCGCATCCAGACGCTCCGATAGGAAAAGATGATAAAGACAACCTTGAAATCAGTCGTGGCGCGCACTTGCCACGGGAATTCGATTTCAAAGTTGAAGATCACGTTGAAATAGGCGAACGACTTGATCTAATTGATTTTGAAGGTGGGGCTCGAACGACCGGATCGGGTTTTTACTTTTTAAAAAACGATGCCGTTCTTTTGGACATGGCGCTTCAGCAATATGCGGTCACTCAGCTGGTGAAACGAGGGTTCATTCCAATGACGACCCCCGATCTTGCTCATGAAGATATTTTGGAGGGTATCGGATTCAACCCCCGCGGCAATGAGACACAGGTTTACAGCGTAGAAAACTCTAACCTTTGTTTGGTGGGCACTGCGGAGATTACGCTTGGTGGCCTCTATGCCAAGCAAACGTTTGACTCAGAAGAACTTCCAGTAAAATTGTGCGGAGTCAGTCACTGCTTCCGGACGGAAGCAGGTGCCGCCGGACGAGCATCAAAAGGCTTATATCGCGTCCATCAATTTACAAAAATCGAGATGTTCGCCTACACGCTGCCGGACCAGAGCGATGCGGTTCATGAAGAGCTCCGGCAAATCGAATGCGAACTCTTTGATGCATTGGAGATTCCTTACCGCGTAGTTGACACTTCGACCGGGGACCTTGGTGGTCCAGCCTTTCGAAAATATGATTTGGAAGCATGGATGCCAGGTCGGGGTGATGCCGGGGAATGGGGTGAGGTGACGTCAACGTCAAATTGCACGGATTATCAGGCTCGCCGTTTGGAATCTCGCTACAAAGTCAAAGGCGAAAAAGGAACTAACTTCGTTCATACCTTAAACGGAACCGCAATTGCCTGCAGTCGTGCGATCATCGCGATACTTGAAAACAATCAGCAAGCCGATGGATCAATTGCCATTCCAGCTGCGTTGCACCCGTTTATGGGCAAAGATAAAATCGCTGCAAAGTAAGTTCTACTGGGTGTTGTAAAGCCCCAAAGTTTGTGCCTCGTAAACAATGCTCAAAGCCTGGTGACACCGACTGAGGGTGAACATCTGGCCGATTAAACCAAGCGAAAACTGTGAAGTGCTATGGGACAAAAGTTTGACACCATTTTTCGGTTTTGCCCACTATGCGGTGATCGGTCTGGGCCGACGTCGTCAATTCCCTTCGTTTGCAACAATTGCGAGTTTCAATACTATTTTTCTCCGACAATCGCAGTTGGCGGGATTATTTGTGATGAAGCTGGACGAGTGCTTTTTATCGAGCGTGCAAAGGATCCAGGAAAAGGAATGCTTGGATTGCCTGGCGGTTTTGTCGATGGCGGCGAGTCAGGCGAGATTGCTGTCGCCCGCGAGATTCACGAAGAAGTTGGCTTGATCGCTACGGAGATGCAGTTCCTTACAACGTTTCCGAACACCTATGAATACAAAGGGGTGATCAGCGATGTGTTGGACCTGTTCTACGTTTGTAAAGTCAAAACAATAGAGTTTATTCAAGTCCAAGAGTCCGAAGTGACGTCCTACTTTTTCGCGAAACCGGAGGAGTCCGTGATCGAACAAATGGCATTCGAATCCAACAAAAAAGCGATACGCAAGTTTGCTGGTTTAAAGGAGAACGGCTAAGAAAACCGCTCTGCATCCGTAGTGCTTTGCGGTCGATTGGGAAATATCCTCAGATGTCCTTAGTGTGAAATCATGATGTCCTTAGTGTGAA
>Ga0115566_10003161_pt1 | contig 13374 bp, 8 predicted proteins | sample COGITO_mtgs_1204_3_FD_87173 | JGI IMG/M metagenome (GOLD analysis project Ga0115566, IMG submission 87173) | Pelagic marine microbial communities from North Sea - COGITO_mtgs_120405 | ecosystem: Environmental > Aquatic > Marine > Epipelagic | place: Germany:Helgoland, sampling site Kabeltonne...
GTTTGAACTGGGCAAAGGTTGCTCATTAGATCAGCGCCTGCGGAAGAGTTCATACCTGGATGGAAGCGGGCCCCAGACTTCCGTAAACTCGTCGTGGATCGGGAGCTGAAATGTTCATTTTAGTTGCGACTGCGGCAATCCTTGTGAGCAAGAAAGGCATCCTAGACCTCGCTAATGAGCTTCCTAACGACCGGATGAAATACCGGCCAGTCGTGACAGGATTCAAAAAATGAGCCTCACCTGCCGCTCTTGAGCACTTCTTCCAAGGTCAAATGGTCGTCACCATTTCGATTGAGCGCATTAAAGCCTTCGGGTTGCCGAAGTTCATCGCGGGTTACTTTTCCATCGCCATTTTTATCGAACTTTTTGAAAGTACGAGTTAGAAACGCATTCTTGGAGGTCGACGCATTTGTTTTCGCAGCAGTAATTTTTTCATTTGGTCGATAGTATTCCACGTAGCCCAGCATCATCTCTTCATCGGTTTGATCACCCCAATACACGGTCTCTTCAGGATCTGGGTTCGCCGGATTGTTTTCGCTGTTGTCGTACCACGCTGTTACTTCAATTTTCGAACCACTTCTCACTGTTTTGGGTTCCATCAGTCGATATTCCAGCTGCCAGTTAAAATCGTAGCGTGGCACATCAAGCAATATTTCACGTTTTCCACCTGTGACCAACTCGTAGCGAAACGCTTTTCCTCGGACATGCATGTGCGGCATGAACGAAAGTAATTTGACATCGCTATTTATCGGGAACGACTTTTTTTCTTCATGATTTTCCGCACCCGCCGGGATTTCGAGTATGTCTCTGCCTCGACGACGCTCATTTTTTGCGATGCCGACGTTGCGAACCGCATGTTTTGGTATCCCATTGAAGAACTTCAAACCAATTTTCGTTTGATCAACTGTCCGTTTACCGTTGGGCGTGTAATGCAATTGAAAAATCAAATTACTTCCGGCCGGCAACTTCTTCGCGAACCCCTCAGGGTAAACTTGGTAGCTATTGCCCGGGACATAGGCGGCAAAAAATCCGCTGGTTCCATCGATGTTTCGGTCTCCCGGTTGGCGAGCAAAAACTAAAACATGATGCACAACAGACGGATCTGTCGGACGAATTTCAACGGCTTTAATCCAGGTATCCTTTTCGACCGTCTTCTTAACAACAGCATATTTGTAGGGCATTTGACCCGTCGACTGAATTCTTATTTCGCGAGGAATCTCGTAAACCTTATCGGGCGTCCCGATGTTCCATTGGTTTTTGAAAACTTTCGTCAGTGGAGCGTTGGCAGCATCGCCCAGATTGCGTTCGGAAGAAAGCCAACTCAGTAAGTTCTCTTTATTCGAGCGGGTTAGGCTGCTGTCATTTGCCCAACGCGAAGTCCCCTCTTTCGCAGCAAACCATGGTGGCATGGTTCCGTTTTCAACAACGGTTTTGATCATTCCTGCATGTGAAATGATGTCATCGGCCGTTTCCAAACTGAAGGGGGCGAGCCCTTTTTCACGATGGCAATGAACGCAATTGTTTTGTACAATTCGGGCGACTTGATTGTGATACGTCACATCAACAATCTTTGATTTGCGTTGCGTTTCATTCTCCGACCAAAGATCGCACCCGGGGGCGGTTGTCGCCCGAGTGCTGATTTGTTTGCCTGAAACGATCGAATTTAACGCATCAATGAGAAAGTTGTTTTTGGGTTTCGCAAGTGTGTAACCCAATCCGAATTGATCATCAACGGCCCCGCGATAGACCAGTGTTTGAGCTGAATCAAATACGAAGACCTCTGCGGTCGTGTGAGCCTTTAGCGTATGAACCAGGCTTTCGTCTTGATCGTGGAGATACGGTCCGGATAATTCATTCGTCTTGATTACCGCTTTGATGTCATCTGTTTTATCTGATGCGATCGAATTCAAAAAGCAAAACCGGATGTTCTTCGATGTGAATTGTTTTTCAATTTGGGCCAATGATGGAGCGTATTTTCTACAAATCGGACAGCTGGTGCTCGTCAGCGCGATTACCGTTGCTTTGAAATCCTCGCAGTTCGATAAATCAAATTTTCGACCGTCAACTGCGATTCCTGAGACATTTGAAAATCGCTCACCAACGTGAACGTCCGCCGGTTTGATCTTTTTCGGACCAACGCGGATCGGATCCGATCCGTTGGCCACCGAAATGAAAAGTAGCGATACTGTACCGGTGGCGAAAAGGATTCGACTAAAACAGCTCATCAATTTGACTTCTATGAATTTACTGGTTTTCGTTTGCGGCTAGTAATTCACGACGACGACTAGCCCATATGCAAAGTTGGCCCATATGCAAAGTTTTCAACAAGTGGAACACTGAAGCGCAAGGACAATTGCTGGAATAAAGTTCCATACCGTGTATACCTTGGTTCGCCAAGAATGTTTCGGACGATTCGAAAAAAATTAGCTTCGAACGCTATTTCGAAAAACGTGGCGGAATTTTTCGAGTCATGGTACTTAATGGCTCCATCGCTCGAAAGTGAAATCCGCGTTGCGGTCTTTTCACGGCAGACGATCCAGTTGGCAGATCGGCGTATTGTAATAGCAAGTAGAGTTGTTTGTTATTTTGAGATTTGTGCGTTGATTGCGAGATTTTCGATCCCGATTAGTCAGTGGCTTGTTTTTCAGGCGCATCTTTTACAGGCTTCACGCCCGTGTCGATTAACATGTAGCCGGACCAGAAAAATGGGTGATCTGTTTTCAAAGCCACGCCTCCGGTGATTGAGCGAATTCGCGGTTCTCGATCGGGATTGATGTCATTTAACATGGAGAGCTCGCGAGCCCGCCGCCATGCTTGAGCGGCCGAGTCGTTCTTAAGCTCTGCTAGAAATTCCCGTGTTAAATTGAAATCGTTTTCACCCCCAACCGCCCATCGCGAAAGTAAAACCGTCCTTGCGCCGCATGCCATCATTCCACATACGGTCAAGAAGATTTCATTTCCGTTGCCGGAGATTTTTCCGCTTCCAGCCGCTGTGTTGAAGCCGGGAATGATGTACTGCTCCGGTCCGTAGAACGGAAGAGACATCCATGCCCCGACGTTACTTCGGGGGGCTCCCTTGTCGACCTGCAACGGCGACCATTCAAAACCAGCGATCCTTTCCGCTTGCTCAATTTCATCCCAAATGACGAGTGTGTCGATTTGGCTGGAATAGGATGCCGAATCGAAACCGATTTTCTTATTCAATATCGAAGCCGACGGTAGGACTTTCTGCAGCTTTGTTAATTCGGTCTGGTTTACTTCCGGGTCTTGTCCTCGAACCAAACGCCCGGCGACGACGGTGGTGTTGGTTTGAGGTCGGATTTTTCGTCGATCTGGAACAATTGTGGAAACGGTGGGTGCGTATCGAATCGCCACCTTAGCTGCAAGATGTTCGGTCATTCCCTGCTTTCCAACTTGAAGGGCATCGAATGGAAGGTACCAAAGCATTCCATCGGGCACGATGACCAGTTCGTCATACTGTTCCCAGTCCATCGACTTCGGTTGCAGGATTTCCATCAATTTCATGGCAGGTTCTTTCCATCCATCGGATTCCAGAACCTTTTGGGAAACCGACGCCAAACGTGGCCCAATGTTTCCCATCTTCTTCAAGAGAATCGGCAAGTACCGTTTGACAGAACTGATTGGAACCATTTTCTCAAGCTTGTAGGAATCCTTTGTCAGAATAAAAGAATAAAAGACTTTTCCTTGGGCAAAAAAGATCCATGCCGCCTGCTTAGGATTCATTCGCTTTTGAAGTTCACCAAAGTCTAATCTTGGCGGGAAGCTCATCGGTGCTGGGTTTCGCTTCAATGAAGCGTTGATGAGGAGTAGCTCCCGTTGCATCGAATTCTTCGTCAGCTCATTGACCAAATTGATTTGCAATTTTCCTTCATCGGTGGACAATTCCGGTACCCCATCGATTTTTCGTAATTGAGTCTCAATATTGGACGCGGCTGTGGATAGCCCCGCATAATTCGGATGAGCTACGTTGAAGATTTTCCGTTGTTCGACGGCTTCCTTGGAGAGCATTGTTTCAGGTGCCTCCATCATCCAGCGGAATGCAAGTAATCGCCCACCGAGCGGCATCGAGTTGTAAAATTGAAACCGCCGAACGTTATCAGCAATTTCCATCGCTTTCTCATATTCTTTGCGATTCATCGCGATTTGAAACCATCGCAAACGCGCATCTTGAATTGGAGAAAGCAAAAATGTAAACGCCTCAAGGGGGGAGGCAAGCCAGTCGGCGGCAGTCGGTTCGTTCAAGAGTTCGTTGTAAATGACGCCTGCTGTCCGCTCCGTATACGCACTTGCAAGGTCCATCTCGTAGGCCGCGGTGATTTGGAAAAGACGCTTGCTTGAAGTTACATAGGTTTGAAACCCTGTTCTGGCGTTGGCCATGCTGTCGGGAGTATTTGCTGCAAGTGCATTCACCTGCGCCAGATGAAAGAAATAGCGAGCCGCCAGTTCGCTTCGTTGTAAGTCTTTATTAATCAACTTTTTCGCTGAATTTAAGAATGTCAGCGCCTGTTGGCCTAATCCGTTCTCGATTTGCGACTCTGCGCCCAGGAGCAATAAATTGCATTGAACTGAATCGGGTAGCCTTCGGAAAAGATCGCCCTGCAAGATCAATGCTAGAGGCTGGTATTCACCCTTGTTTCCAGAAAGAAGATGAACTCTTAGTCCGCGTTGAAACGCTTGAGACAACAAATCCCATTGATTGAAGATTGCCGCCGAGAAAGTTGTTTCCAAATACAGCTGTGCCGCTGCCTTGAGATTGCCTGCCTCCTGATTAAGATTCGCAAGCTCAAACAATGCAATCGGCGTTAGTGGATGATCAAAACCTTTGGCTTGAGCGGCCGATAGAATGATCTTCGCCGCACGGTCGTAGTCTTTCATCGACGCAAGGGCCATTCCATGAAGCAGTTGTGACCATGCTTGTGAGTACGGATGATTGATTAGCGGTTGCTTTTGCAAAGTCGAAACCAGTGTTCGACTGTAGGGGGCATGTTTGGTGAGCGGTCCGAAAATTTCACGCCGTCGTGCCATCGCAAGCGCTGCACAACGCATGATTTCGACGACATTGACAATTCGCTGCTCAGGGCGTCGGACGACTCCACCATTCTGGAGTGCTCGGTTGTATTCTTCCTGGCTACCGAACTGAACCTGGACATTCCGGACAAGACCGATCAAACCGCTGCGAGTTGTTTTTCCCCAATTGATTCTCGCCTGAGCGATTGCGTTTTCATCTTTTTCCATTGATGCAGGGAAGGTGACCGAATCGAGCAAGTTGATGTTGGTCATATACATATCTAGTGCCAAACGATAACACCCTTGCGCCTCCGCAATTTTGCCGGCCTTGTAATAGCACTCACCCTTCATCGTTAACGAGCAAACCGCGTCGGCAAAAAGTCGCTCTCCGTTGGCTGTCAAAATTTTGTAACCGCTTGACGCACGATCAAATTGCCGCAGGGCAGAGTTCAAGTTGTCTCTGTTGTACAGCCCCAACGCGTTGTAATAGTTTTGAGTCGGAAGCGCGCTGCTCTGGGCCTCCGCCGTGATGGGCGTCGCCGTCCATCCAAATGAGAAGAGAAAAAGAAGGTGTGCGGAAACCAAGTTTTGAACTTGTTTTGCTAGGCGATAGCAATGACTTGCTTGCATGGTCATATCGAAATTTCTCGTTAGAATTTTGCCGTTTCGTCGTTCCAGCATTCCGTGTGGAATCTGGCAATCAACTGCTCCTTCTTCATTTCTCTGGCCGCGATTCATTGGTCACTTATTTTTCTCTTGAAAAATTAGGCGATTAAGAGCAATGACCCACACCGAACCGAAACCCTCTGTTTTCACGCACTTTCAATCCATAAATAAGTGAGCGACCAGGAGCACCGGCTCGAAAAAAGCGGGAAATGTCGTTTACGCTGGCCCAACGACATCAACATAAGGATGCCTTCAGAATAATCGTTTTCTCATGTTTTGGCGAATGGAAAGGCAAATTCAGCCTCAAGCCCGAGGATTTAGAACAGCTTTTTTGTTTTTTCCGCCAAAGTCGACGCGGTTCCGGTCCGATAACATTTGTAACGAATATTACGATTATTCGCACAATTGAATTTCGCAGGTTTACCGATCAGGACACCCAAACGGGGCGACGGAGTCAACGACATGAAGTCCAAATCATACATTAGAACACTACAACTCACTGCATGTGGGTTTTGCCTTGCGATTGGATGCTTCGCAACCGGATGCCAAATTTCTGTTGGTGGTCAGCTTCTTCCAAGTGCTCACTATCTGCATGACGATTTGCAATATTTCCCACCTGGTGCGGAATTTAAACTGCAGAACGAAGCCAACGCCTTGGAGAACTACAAGGCAGAACAAGCTTTGAACGAAAACTAGCACACTTTCTGGGAGTGATTCCAAAAAGATGCACCGATGATTTAGTTGTCAAAAGCCGCCCCGTTGAGGACGGCTTTTGGCGTTTCTTGGCCTTGGACCAGGCAGGACCTACGAGTGCCGGTCATTCGATAGAAGGTCTCGCCATCCCACGTGCTAATTCTCGAATGATCCGCATCGGTGTCAGCCTTGTTGTTCGAAAGCCGTTGAGCTGGTCAATGCGACAAATAAATCCAGCGATCGGGACAACAGCTGACGGCAGATTGGTTGGCATTGCTGCCGCTGGTGAGTCACCGTTTGCGATCTAACTGGTCTGCCGCCACAACAACCTGATTTGGTGTATGAGTTGGTTGAAGGCGAGGATGAATGCAGAGTTCGATAACGACGAAAACAAGGCGAAAAATAATAGATTTGGCAGCATCCGCTTTCCCCAGGGAAACAGCGCTTGCTACTTTTTGGTGGTGATTTGAAAGGTAGGACTCTCGTCGAAGTTTAGAGCAAGGTCGTATTACAGGTTCGATTTGACCCGTGATGTAAAAGGCAACCCAATGTTCGGCGACAGCTGATTTCCTGGGATCTAATTGCTCTGGTCCTGTGCTCGATAGAGCAGGGTAGAGGCAAACAGGGTTCCTCGAGATGAGTCCACTTTCGTGGCGCGTCCTCCATACAAAAAACATCGCTGCTTATCTGCGTAGAAAAAATAGCTTAGATTGCGGGTCTTCACCGGCCTTATATGCGATAAAAAAATGAATCGATCTGCGGGACGACTTTTCCGACAAGCTCTCGAAAGCAGCAAGCCACTCCAAATTGTTGGAACCATCAACGCGTATACCGCTATGATGGCTTCTCAAATTGGTCATCGGGCGGTTTACATTTCGGGTGGCGCATGTGCCAATGCGTCTTATGGTCTACCAGATTTGGGTATCACATCGCTGAACGATGTCATTGAGGACGCTCGAAGGATAACGGCGGCGGTGGAGACTCCCTTGATGGTCGATATCGATACAGGTTGGGGCGGTGCATTCAACATTGCCAGAACGATCAAGCAAATGACCGCAGCCGGTGTCGCAGCGGTTCATATCGAAGATCAGGTCTTTCAAAAGCGTTGTGGTCATCGTCCCAATAAAGAGCTGGTTTCACTCAATGAAATGTGTGACCGAATTAAGGCTGCCGTCGATGCGAAAACGGACGACAGTTTTTTCATCTTGGCAAGGACTGATGCTTACTCGACAGAGGGGGTTGAGGCGGCAATCGAACGATCGGCAATGTACTTGGAAGCTGGTGCTGACGGAATTTTCGCCGAAGCAATGTCATCACTGGACGAGTACAGACAATTTAAGCAAACCGTTCAGGGGCCGTTGTTGGCGAACATGACGGAGTTCGGTGTAACACCCCTTTTCACAAAAGATGAACTCGTATCAGCGAATGTTGATATGATTTTATATCCATTGACTGCGGTTCGTGCGATGAACAAAATCGCTGAAGAAGTTTACACGCAAATCCGAGATGTCGGTGACCAAAAGCAACTTCTGCCGAAAATGCAGACTCGCGACGAGCTTTATCAATACCTTGGCTATTACGACTTTGAAAAAAAGTTGGATACACTTTTTGGAAACTCCAACAAAGAATAACGGAAAAACTGATCATGAGCGAATCCATTGATGCGGCAAAGAAGCCGGCAAACACAGCGGGCCTCCGAGGCCAAGTTGCCGGCAAAACGGCGTTGTGCACCGTTGCCGCAAACGGACATTCGGGTTTAACGTACTGTGGTTACGACGTTCAGGATTTGGCAGAAAAATGCATATTCGAAGAGGTCGCTTTTTTGCTGCTCAATGGCGATTTGCCAAACCAAACACAGCTTGATGATTTTTGTACGCAGCTTGCGGAGCAACGCGAATTGCCCGACGCGTTGAAGGAGGTGCTCGAACGGATTCCCGCATCGGCGCATCCGATGGATGTGATGCGGACCGGCGTTTCAATGCTTGGAAATATTGAAACCGAAACGACGTTTGGCAGCCAGAAAGACATTGCAATTCGATTGCTGGCGACGTTGCCCGGAATGGTGACGTACTGGTATCGTTTTTCGCATGACCAAGTCCGGATCGAAATGAACACCGGCGCGAAAACAATCGGCGGCCATTTTCTCAAATTGCTATCCGGCGAAGAACCAGCCGAATTGCATGAACAAGTCATGAATGTTTCATTGATTCTCTATGCCGAGCATGAGTTTAATGCATCAACGTTCACGGCTCGAGTTTGTGCTTCAACGCTTTCGGACTTGCATAGCTGCATCACCGGCGCAATCGGGTCGCTTCGCGGACCACTCCACGGTGGCGCCAACGAAGCGGCCATGGACATGATCGAAAAATGGACATCGCCTGATGAGGCTGAATCAGAAATCATGGGGATGTTGAGCCGCAAAGAAAAAATCATGGGGTTCGGACACGCCGTTTACCGCGAATCGGATCCGCGAAATGGAATCATCAAACAATGGGCCGAAAAGCTGGCTGAATCAGTTGGCGATACTCTCCTTTACCCAGTGTCTGTTCGCTGTGAGGAAGTGATGTGGAGGGAGAAGAAGTTGTTTTGCAACGCGGATTTCTTTCATGCATCGGCGTACCATTTTATGAATATCCCCACCAAGCTATTTACACCGATCTTTGTGATGTCGCGAACCGCTGGTTGGTGCGCACATGTTTTCGAGCAACGCTCAGACAATCGAATCATCCGGCCCAACGCAGAATACATTGGACCGGAATTGAGAAAGGTGCCGGACATCCAATCGCGGTGAGGAACTTTTTAGCGATTTAATCGGTGCATCCGCCCGATCGATCCGCCGATGCGATAGTGAATGTCTTCGGTTGCGCGGATCACTAAAGCGTTGAGTGGAGCGTAAAACTGAATCGTACCGACGCCGCCGTTGACATCCCAAAAGCTTGGGCTGATTGTGCTTTGTATTAAGCGAATTAAATCATCGGCGTTGGCGCGTATGATTCCACCGCCGTTGGCACCGTAGGTTTGTGAAAAGAATGCCAGGGGGCCGCCTGATGCAAAACCGGATAACTCAAGATTGTCCGAAAGCATATCATCGATGCTGTCTTCCAGCGAAACCTCCTGTGCCAATAACTGGATATCATTGGTCTCCAAGCGGTTGATTCGTTTCGCTTCTTTCTGGGCAATCTTATCTAAACGAGACCGGATTCTTTTCATCAGAACTTGCATGCGCGCCGACCTTTCGAATCGTCGATCATACCGGATTTCAATCGCTAAGGTGCAAAGATCGCGAATCGCAGCCGCATGTTCAAATTCAGTCTGGGCAATCGCTTGATTGCGCAAAAAGGCCGAGATGTCACGATCGTACGAAATGAATGACCGCACCGGCGTTTTTAAATCATCAACAGGTTTTTTTGCAAAAACATTTCTGCTCGTTGGATCTGTAACGCCAGACGATACTGAAATAAAGAGTAACGAGCTTAGTACGGCGGAATTAAGACCAAGCCAAAAAATATGTGTCATCATTTCGTCTCCATACGAATCGCCCCTGATGATTCGTTAACCAAAACGAGATTAGCAACTTTTTGGAAACGATGCAAATCGACGATGCTAATCAAAGGCAAGCACCGCGGGCAGTTGTACCGTTTTAAAGCTAGTCAAACGGCATGATGGTAATGCCCGACGCAGCATAACAAGTCCTTTTTGATTGACGTTTTGATGAAACACAAAACGCTTTGAACGATTACCCCGATGAGCAGGCTTTTAAACAAAGGATTTTGGGAACGTCAAATTCAATCTCTTTTTTTCGGGCCTTTGCTTCCATGGCTTCAAGCTTGATGCCGAATTTTTTCGGGAGTTTATCTTTCTGGTCGTCGGTGACGTCCAATTCATTCAGTAAGTAATCAACGTCGAGAAACTGAGAATCAATTTGATTGACCAGGATTCCATCTTTTTGCTCCTCTGTGTATTCAAATTACGCCGATGTCTTCGAAACAAAAGTCGCGAGAAAGTAAAGAAGAAAAAACGCCAAACTCTTCATTCTTTACCCCCCAAATGCGGTCGCAACAAATGGTTTCCATTCACTGTTTCGTTATATAAAGTTTTTTAAATCCAGCAAATGTTAGGCGCACCTTCGCTCAAATCGCAATGGGCTTTCCGACACCCACTGATTCCGTTTGTTTTTCAGCCAGGATGATGGCGTCTTTGGCTAGTTCGCCGCCAAGGACTTTTGAGTCTGTCCCGCTCGCGAGGCTCGACATTACCTCTTTGATTTCCGATTCGAACCCTGCAATATCGTCACCGGCATTCAATTCTGGACGAATGACTTCGCCATCGGAAGTCAAGATTTTGAACGGCAAGGATTCAGCCGCATCGCTAAACGCAGCAAACTCGAAATTCATCGTCGCCTGTTCCAGGTGTATTTCAAAACCGTGCGTAAATGGCCGACCTTGTTGGTTGATGACTCCGCACGTCGACGCGACCGAATAATTCGCATCACCAAAATCGAAAACCGAATTGCAAAACTCGACCGCTTCGCCTCGCATCCTGCCGAATGAGCAAACTTGTTCGGGCATGCCAAACAGCATTCTTATCAAGTGCGCATCATGGACATGCAAATCGATCATCGGACCTCCGACCTTGTTCAAGTCGTAAAAATCAGAAATCCATGTTGGATCGGAAATGATTCGTTTAAAACTCCCGCCGATGATTGCACCATACTTGCCTGAATCGATCACCGAGCGGGCGTATTCATATTCTGGAAAGAAGGGTAAGACGTGCCCGACAAACAATTGCACTTTGTTTGTTTCGGCCGCAGCAACGATGGTTTCACAATCTTTTGCATTGAGAGCCAACGGCTTTTCGCAAAACACATGCTTGCCCGCGTCCATCGCAGCGACACAGTGCTCAACATGTAAATGGGGTGGCGAGCAAATATCGACCAGATCGATATCCGATTTCAACATCTCCTCAAACGATTCGAACGGTGCTACGTTTGACAAATCGACCTGTTCGCCGGGGGGGCCAAAGTTGCCTTTGATATTGGACCAGTCTCCACTTCGTTTTTTCTCGTCACGAGAGCAAATCGCCGAAACCGTAGCATTGGTAAACCGTTGATAGGCAAGCCAATGGATCCACCCCATAAACCCGATCCCGATGATTCCAACTTTCATTTTTCTCTTAACTTTCTTTGGTTTGGTTTGCTGAAAATGATTCACGTGTGGGCAAAGCAAGGATCTTTGTTCTACGGATTGGGTTCGGGTTCAACATTCACCCAGTCATTATTTGGCTCGTAGCCAGCGGCGATTAGTGCGTCACCGGCTTCCTCTGCAAACCAGACCCTTGCCTCTTTATGAAAATGCCGTTTCCAATCTCCGATGCTACCCTTTCGGTAATGACTCTTCAAATCCTCTCGATCGAAACCGGCGGACGTTGTCTCATTTAGGGGGGCGGCTTTCGAAGGATCGGCGCCCAGGAACTGATACATCAAGCCACGGAGCTTTTCGGTCTCATGATGAAGTTTTTCGTAAGTCAATTGAAATACTGCGCCGGAGTGTTTCTTAATAAAACGGCTATCTCGAAGAAACCGTTGCCCCCAACGCCGTGCCCTTTGCCGAACCCAACGCTCATGATCCAGCAGTTCATGCGGATTGCGACGGAAGTATTCTTGATGATTTTGAAACCGTTTTCGTTTGCTTTTCATCGCCGGGAGATTTTCAAACGGGTAATCCGTATTTCCCATACGCAAGAAATGGAACGTCAAACTGACCAGGCAATCGCGGCCATCACGAACAACATGGATTCGCTTCGCATCCCTCAAGATCACTGCATTCATTGGGCAAGGTGTTCGATCGCCCAAGATCCTGGCCGTCGGCTTGTCAGGGTTTCGTGAACCGATATCGATCAGTTTTTTTATGAATGTTTCGTATTCTTCAATGACTTCTGAGTTGATTGCTTTCGACATTAAGGTTGTTGCAGGATCTTGGCCCGGTGTCGAAATTTTTTCGAAGCCAGCATGCAACCGGTGGAGGTGGTACTCGCCAGTGCAACAAATGTCTGGATGGAGATTCAGTAGATTGCCAATCCAGTTCGTACCTGATCGCATAAATCCTCGAAGCAGGTAGTAAGTCTTTTGTTCTTCCATTGGTTGAGTTCTTTTTGACCTTTGAAAATTCGTTAAATCGTATGCAAAACAGTGTGGTTGGTATCATGCCGCATTCGAAGTCTTAGATGCAGGCCGTGGAACTGTTTCGCCACATTAGTCGTTTCCGGTAAATTCCGGGTACGAACCCAGCACAGAGAGCGAGGATGTCTTCTTTTTAAGTTGATTGAATGCGTTGCGCAAACGAACCTCATCCCGGTGCCCTTGAAGTTCGACGAAGAAGTTGTACTCACTGAAGACGTCTGGTTTGGGAAAAGATTCAATCCACGTCAAATTGAGTTTTGAACGTTTGAACACGTTCATCACATCGGCTAACGCACCAGGTTGATGAGGGACCTCAAACATGAGCGATGTTTTATCGTGTCCTGTTTTTTTCGGTAACGATTCGCTGTTTGATTTTGGGTCAACGATGATGGCAAAACGTGTCAAGTTGCCTTTTTGATCTTCGATTCCTTCAGCGATAATATTCAGCCCTAATGCGACTGCGGCCTCGCGACTGGCGATCGCGGCAGTGGATTGTTTGCCCTTTCTTGCGACATATTCTGCCGCTTCCGTTGAGCTTTTGGTCGGCACTGTTTCGACCTCAATCGGGAAGCTTTTCGCGATCCACTGGCGACATTGTGAAAGAGCCTGCGCCTTGCTCCGGATTTCCCGAACGTCTGCCAGTTGCCCCTGCCCAACCAGGCAATGGTTCACGGGTAAATGCACTTCTCCAAAAATCGCGACATCTGTTTTCGAGAACATGGTAAGTGAATCAGCGATTCGTCCGTCGGTCGAATTTTCAAGTGGAACGATGCCGAATTTTGATTCACCATTGATGACGGAGTCAAAAA
>Ga0115566_10003169_pt1 | contig 13335 bp, 12 predicted proteins | sample COGITO_mtgs_1204_3_FD_87173 | JGI IMG/M metagenome (GOLD analysis project Ga0115566, IMG submission 87173) | Pelagic marine microbial communities from North Sea - COGITO_mtgs_120405 | ecosystem: Environmental > Aquatic > Marine > Epipelagic | place: Germany:Helgoland, sampling site Kabeltonne...
CCAGTAAGGATTACGACTCGGACCAAATCATCCATTTGTATCTGTGTAAGCGCTTCGACGAGATCGCGCTTCATCGGCGCGGTTGAGGCGTTCAGCGATTCTGGGCGATTAAAGGCAATGGTCACGATGCCATGCTCGTGCCCCGCGATTGTAAAGCCGCAGTAGTTACCGGTTCGCAAACTCATTAGGGATCTCCCATGATTGGTGTGGGTCTCGGAGCCTTGCGCTCCTAGGCGCGTCCGAGCAGAATTTAGGGTCCACCATAAACCAAGGTGATTGCGAGATGAAGCGATCCCGATTGCCTTGCCGCTAACACGGGACTCTTTAGACTGCTTAGACTGCGAGTTCTTGGGCTGGCGAGACCATTGAGTCATAAAAAACCTGACAAGCAGGGGTTTAACGGTGTTTGGAGCAGGAAACCAGGTTCGAACTGACGGCCTATACCTTGGTGAAGTTGCAAACACAACCGTGATTATACTGCGACGCTGTCGTTCACTTCGAAGCATTCACGATCGTGTCGAGTTAGACACAGTATCGTTGTTGATTCGTCTTTTAGCCATGATTTTACTAATTGTTGCACTTGGCGCACGGGCCAACAAACAACGTTATTCTGAATTCCAGCCCATCGACTACGCATGGTTGACGGTCGCGATCGGCCGAGGTTCGGATTCTAAAGACATATCGCCGAATTTCTGAGCCCAAATAATCCAGCTCGTGAAGGAAACGGGTGATAGAGGTAATTACGGGCAACCCCCAGGGATGACGATACTTTTCTGAAGGTTGAAAAAGGGTGATTATTCTTACTAACCGCAAGATTTCTCAAAGACTTGGTCTTACCCCCGGTCTTACCCGATACCCTGGATTTTCCTGGATCTTACGAGAAGTCTTAAAACACTAATCTTGTTTAAGGTTACGAATTATATGCTATTTTATTCCTTACTGAATAATTCTAGCCTTTAAAACAGCGGACTGTCCCTCCGCCAAATATCAATATAAATCAATAAGTTATAATAATCTTCTGGCCGAGTGTACTGTCGCGTGTACAGTATCTACTGTTACGACCCACATAAATCAGCCTCCATGCACTTTTAAGATCATCGCTATCGATAACTCAATACCGAGTTCTAGCGAGACAAGTAGGGCCCTTCTCGCCATCGATCACTGCCACGAACTTCCCTGCCTCAATTTTCAGCATAGTTCACTTCCCCATTCTTGCCTCAAAAGAGGCTCGCCAGTCAGCCATGTTTTGAAACTCCGGCTCACCCTCAATCATCGCTTTCGTTTGCGCCTCGATAGCTTCGTCGGCTTGGTCAAGATTAAATCCCTTGGCAAAAGGTTGCGCGACATGAAAAGGTGTATCGACGAAACATTCGAGACCATTTCCCTCAGGATCGCTGAAATAGAGGGACCAGGCATTACCGTGGCAGATAGGCAAAATAGGATCGATACCCGCAGAGATTAACTTAGTATGGAGAATCCGCAGGCTATCCAAACTATCGGTTCGAAAGGCCAAATGGTCGGCTAAAACAAATCCCCTCTCAGATGACTCAGCCCCCTCGACCAGAACAATCTGATGATGATTGTCGGGATCTTGACTGATGAACGCCAAGTTAGTTCCGCCTGGGACTTCGCCCTGGTTGGTGACGTGAAATCCGAGAACATCGCGATAAAAATCAAGCGCTACATCCAATCGCGTGACCTGAAGCGTCGCGTGCGCAAGCCTAAGTTGGGGTACCTTTGTCATAGAAAAGTCCTCGAAAATGTCTTCATTTATCTTCTTACTGATTGTCGTGCCATCTCTGAAAATCTCGAGCTAAAGAATGCCGAAATAGTCGAGTGAAATGGCGATAAATCGTAGCGCCAACTCTTACCCCAAGAGAACCTGCTGCAAGCTCCGTCTTGAAGGCCGATCTTTGACGCAACCGAGAGAGATAGTGTCGCAGGCTCTGATGAAGGCGAAACGGGTATCCTGCCAAGTCGAGACGATGCAGCGTGATGAACCAGGATATGTCAGCTAGCGTTATCCTCTCGCCTAACAAGTAGTGTTTGCTTTCAAGCATACGTTCTAGTTCAGTCAACGCGCTGTGAAACCGACCGAGAAAAGCCAGGCTTTCGTCGAAAGCAGGCGCGTGATTGTCTAAATCAGGTGCAAGATAAGTAAACGTAACCACTCGAAGATCCTGATGAAGTTGTTCTTCCAGCTTCATCAATGAACTCAGCGTCTTTTTCTCAGCATCAGTTGTGGGGAGAAATGAACCTTCTCGAGCAAATGTCTGATCTAGATACTGGATGATGTCGTTGCTCTCTACATGGACTGCGCCATCGTGAATCAGTACGGGCACCTGGCCTCGAGCATTGATACCAAGGTACCAATCAGATCGTTGCGCTCCTCGCATGAGATTCACAGGGTGAGAATAAAAATTGATCCCTAGTTCGCGCATAAGGATTCGCACTTTCTGTGAACAGGACGAATGATCGTAATGGAATAAGTGTAGGCCACGCCATTGAGTCACTTCGCGCGTTTTAATCATGGCGTCATCGATTTGCATCACGTACCTCGTTGACTTGGGTACCGAAGCGCCTGACGCCGTCTCGACTTGTGAGGCTAAGCTCCAATTTGTCACCAGGCTGCAGATAACGAATCCCTTGCTGAGATTTCACTAATTTCTCTTTTCGTTTCTTGTCATTACTGAAGTTCAGGAGGATCGCCATAGCGACTCTCAAATTGGCATTCAGAATGACGCCGCCGGGTGTACCCGTGAGCAGCAAATCGCCAAGGTTAACGTCAGTAAAGGACGCCAGCTCGGTTAAAGTTTCCTCGGGCTTGAAAATCAGTTGATCGGTCGTCGCATCCTGTCTGACCTCTTCGTTTAGCTTGAGAGTCAGCCTAAGCTCAGAGAGCAGCTCAAGTTCACCGGCATCAATCAGATAAAGAATCGGGCCAACCGGGCAAAAGGTACGCTGCCCCTTCCCCTTGAACCACTGCAACATGGGCGCTCCAAACATGAAGTCCCTCGCAGAGACATCATTCGCTAACGTAAATCCACCCACGTAATCGAGAAGATTATCAGTGGTGACCTGCGTATGCGCAGGTAAGTCTCGCCTAAGAACAAGAGCCAGTTCGATCTCGTAATCCAAAAGCGCGCACCCGGATGGTCGCAAGATAGTGTCATATGGACCGCACAACGCAGAGGGCGGCTTCGGAAAAATAAGGTTCAGTCCTTTCCCCGCCTTAATACCTCCTTCTTCCTGGTGAGATGCATAGTTCAGCCCTTGACAAAAGATCTGAATATCCGAAGTGATGGGAGACTGAAGATTAGCCTTCGAGTATGAAACACGCTCCAGATCCTTAACATCAAACGCTTTCGGATCTAGAAAGTAATGGGTCATTAGCTCGCGGTGCGAAGGATAGTTTTCTCCCAGCAGCGCGACTTCTTGCTCCAAAACGACCCCCCATACCAGCGCCTCATCGGGTCTCTTAACTCTGACAATCGATAAACCCATACATCCTCAGCAATAGTAATCGTTAACCTTCATCAACCCGAAATCCCATTAACTCGCTCCCGAAGAATCGTTCAGCGCATAACTGCGTCGGCTCGAATAACAGCGACCATCATCAATTCCAATTTCAATATCTATCAGGTTATTTAGGCGTTCATTCAGCTCCAGGATGAGGTCTTTGTAATCTGCGCTTTTTGACGCCAGATTCCTGAGCTCGTCTGGATCACTCAGCGTGTCATAAAGCTCGAGTTCATTGTGTTCGGCTAATGTGGCCCAGTCTTTTGGCTGATGATGCTGATTCGGCTTGAAGTAACGAGCGAACTTATATCGACCATCAGCGATACCCCGAAAGCACGCATACTTGGACAAAGACTGCCCTGCAGCCATTTGAAGCTTTTCTTCATCTGTGAACTCGCCTCGAACTTGCCCTCTAAACAAGGTTTCAACAAAGTCGACGTCCCAAGCCAGCGAGGCCGTGTAATTCATCAGCATGCCTCGCTGATCGCGTTCTGTTGGACTACCTTGGAGGGCAGACGCTAGCGACACGCCCTTCAAATCGGGCCAACGATCACTGGTATCACCCGTTCTCGCGCCACAGATTGCCAACAATGTGGGAATCAAATCGACAGAAGTACCCAGCAAATCGGTTTCGGTAGCGTCCTTGATATCGGGATGCGAGATGAAGCAAGAAACCCCTACATTTTCTTTGTATGCCGAGGCGCCCTTTTGGCGCATACCATGAGCCCCCGCCATCTCGCCGTGATCCGAAGTAAATAAGACGATGGTGCGGTCGGCTTCACCCGATGCCTCTAGCGCGTCAAGAACCTGGCCAATATGAATATCAACATCTCGAATGCAGTTGTAGTAATAGTTTCTGTAGATCCTCCATGCCTCTTTATCTTCAAGAGGAAGCTTTCCGTACATAATGTCTGCCAAACGTTGATCTTCCCTGTGAGCGCTCGGCTTTTCATCTAACGAAGCCGCAAAGTTCGGAGGTAAAGGTAAGTCCAACCAACCCCGATAAGGTTCAGCGAAGGGAGCGGGCAGCATGGGCGCTACGCGGACAGGGTCCAGGCGCTCTCCCGCCATGGTTCCTGTCGCATCAAAGAACATGACGTCATGGGGATTAATAAAATTGACGCTGAGAAGCCAAGGTGGATCATCTTTACTTAGACCAGGTTTTCGACCACTTCGACCCAACAACCAGTTCGCGGCATCAGCTGCAATCGCCCCGTCATGCATGAATCCGTCCCACGCCAAACCATGGTGATCGCCGTCATAGGTGTACTCATTGAAACCCCATGGCGCCAAGGCATCCGAGGTCACAGGAAATCGTTGTTGGTCGAAATCAATTCCATCATTGAGATGAGAGAGATGCCATTTACCCTTATAAACCGTGTAGTAACCGAGCTCGCTAAACATCGAGCCCATCGTAGGCATCGTTCTCGGTAGCTCAGGGTGAGGTGGCACATTAGGGTTAACGAACATGCGGGTGTGTTGGGTGTGTTGCCCAGAATAAATGACCGATCTCGAGGGCCCGCAGGGCGTCGAGTTGACTTGGAATTTACGGAATGCCACCGAGCGAGCGAGTAAGCGCTCGTGGCCCGGGAGCTCGAGCTGACTTGGAAAATCTACCCACGAATGCTCTTGATCAGTCGTGATCATGAGGATATTGAATGGCTTAGTCACACCACCCTCTCAATAAGCCTTCCTGGCCCGTTTTTGCGCTCACTACCTCTGCCTCATACAGGTTCTGATCATGCTTTTTTCGCCATTGATCTCGCTTTCAATAGACGAAACAGATTTTTCACGACCTTGAAGTTCCAACGGGCAATCAAGAACGCGGGCGTCGGTTCTGGCCCCCAATAATCCTTCATGTCAGCCAATTGACAGTCTTGAGCCTGGTGTTTGTTATTGAGCAGATCAGTATCGGTCCAATGCTCGTGAATCAATCCAAAAGGACTCTTCCAGTAATCAAAAATCTGCCCACCCAATAAATGTCGCCCAATGCCCCAAACATGCTTGTAGGCGCCACCTTTGAGGTGATCATGCCCTGACATCAAGTCGTCCAAGTTACTGACTTCGAAAGCGACGTGCTGAACCCTCGTACGTTCATCAAGCGCCCACTGAAAACCAATGACATGATGATCAACATACGTTTCTGAGCGATCGAGCCGAGCGAAAATCATTTGAGGCGATTGATCGGGCAATCGAACAGCATCGGAAATCATCAATCCAAAATACTTGTGGTACCAGTCGAAGAGCCCTGCAGGGTCAGCGCTTTCCAGGACGAGGTGGCCCAAGCGCTTCACTCGAGAAGCCCCTTGCTCAATTCTCGGGAGCTCGCCCTCGCGCGACCTCAGACCATCCATATTGAAGGCATGCGGTAGCGCTGGATTCAGCGCTTCCCCGGAATTTTGACCCCAGACAACCTCAACCGTCATGCCTGCCGGATCGACTAATCGAACCAAGTAACCTCCAGCGGGATCACCGGACGCCTCAACAGGAGACGCGCCCTCTAACCTCGATAATGTCTCGAGATCCTCATAAGACGCGGCTTCAAAAGCGATCGCTTCCACGCCTCCCCTGCCTTCACCTAACACATAGCAGGGGGGGTCTGGGTCAGTTCCTCGATAGTAGATCCGCTCCGCTGAACGATACTGAACCTGAAGACCAAACCTTTCTAAAAAGCGCTCCGCATCCCCGAAGTCTGGCGCGCCCACACGCACGTACGCGAGTCTTTGTACTTTCGCAACCGGTTCTGTCATCGCCTCGGCTTCCTCATCCTTTGCTCGCTCGGAACGTTTCCGGCGTCATCAATCAACCTCTAAATGCAGGTCAAAGACCGCCGCAACTGTCTTCTGTGCTTTTTTTGTGGGAACACCAAGCACCCTAAGCACAGCATCACAAGTATGCTTAATGGTTACATCGCACATTGCGGGATCGACCCGCCGACCCACGTTGATGAGCGCGAGTATCTGATTAATTAGCAAGAGATCTACGGTTACTGAAAAATGCCCCTGTTGTGTACCCAATTCGAGGTCCTTCCTCAGATACGCAACGGCCGAGGACTGCAGCTCTGGGACCATGAAGACACCCTCTAACAGCACGTTAAGCCACTCCGCCTGTTGTCTAACCGTCCGAAGCAACCTCGCCGTCGCCAATGCAACACGCGTTGGCCCATGCGTGATGCTCTCCATGTCGTCATTAATCCGCTTCGTCAATTCGATGGCGAGCTCTGTGGCAACGTCACGCAGAAGCTCATCCTTTGTTTGGTAGTAGTTGTAAAAGGTGCCGTTGGCTAGCTTGGCTCGGTCGGTAATGTCCCTGATTTTGGCGCCAGAAAAACCCTTCTCTGCGAAAACGCTCACCGCGCTGTCCAACAAGACACCACGAGTACGCTCGCGCTTCCTAGCGCCCATCGCTCTGTCTCTAAAAAGCTGAGCCTTCGCTGAATTCATAAAAGCTTGGCCTCCTTCCGAATTCGGAAAGTTAGCGAATTATTTGACAGACTGCAAGAAAATTGAGAATACTCTCATTTTTTTAAACCAAACGAGTCCAGAGAAGTCCAATTGTGAATAACGAGAGCATGCCACGCGTACTTATTGTCGGTGCCGGTCCTGTTGGCCAGATGGCAGCACTGCTGTTGTCTCAACATGGCATACCTAGTCTTCTCGTTGATAAGCGGACAACGCGACTCACCGCTCCAAAAGCACACGCTGTAAACGCCCGCACGCTCGAAATTTGTGACAGCATCGGGATCAGCGCATCGCAGTTGCGAGAACTTGGTTCAGCCGCAAACGAAGGCGGCATGGTCCGGTTTGTCGGGACGCTTACGGGCCCAGAGTTTGGCTCCCTGCCCTATGAAAGACAGGATGTGGGCGCGCTCGAATCCACGCCCTTCCCTCTCAGCAACATACCTCAACCTCTATTCGAACAAGTGTTGGCTCGCCATGTGACAGAGGACCCCAACATTGACTACCGGCTTGGCACGGCCTGCACCTCGCTGATCAATCAAGGAGCGCAGGTTGCAGCGAAGCTTTTAGATTCTAGAGACAAATCAAGAAGCCATTTACAGCTTTTCGATTACGCGATTGCCGCCGACGGGGCAGGCTCGTCGATCAGGGATTCGCTCGACATTGAAATGGAGGGTCCCGAAGCGCTGGCTCACTATCTGATGATTCATTTCTCGGCTGACCTTCGAGCTTTGACCGAAAACAGAAGAGGCGTTCTGTACTTTTTATTTGAACCTGGCGTCAATGGCACGTTCATCGCCTACGATCATTCAAAAACGTGGGTTCTGATGCATCCCTGGCAACCCGGGTCGGAAAAGCTCAAGGACTATACGCAAGCGCGCTGTGCTGCTCTGATCGATAAAGCCGTAGGACAAAGCCTCAATGGCGTCACTGTAGAAAACATCAGTCCTTGGACGATGACCGCCCAGGTAGCAAAAGCGTACCGCAAGGAGCGTATCTTTCTCGCTGGCGACAGCGCGCACAGAATACCGCCAGCTGGCGGGCTGGGACTTAACTCAGGAATCGGCGACGTCCAGAACCTAAGTTGGAAGCTAGCAGCGGTGCTAAACGGACTAGCAGGCGAACGCCTTCTCGATACTTATGAAGTAGAACGCCAGCCCATTGCTCGCATCAACAACGAGCAGAGTTTGAACAATGCCATCAAGCTATTTGATCTGATTGTTGCGCTCCATGGGGACGACCCTGAGAAGACCGGCGAGCGTTACGCGGCGATCTCGAAAAGTCCTGATGACTTCCCCGAGTTGGCAGAGGCTGTGAAAGCTCAAAAGCCCCACTTCGACAGCTTTGATCTACAAATAGGGTATCGCTACAACAGTCTGGCAATTGTCGACCCACCGCCGATACCGGATGTGGGCGACGTGTCGGATTATCAGCCCTCGTGGGATGCGGGCGCTCACTTTCCACATCGCTGGGTAACCCAGGATGGAGAAACCCGATCACTCCATTCTCTCATTTCACCTCGAACCTTCACGCTTCTACGCGGGCCAAAATCCGCGGAATTAAGCGGTCACTCTAAAGTTCAACAACTCCTCTTTGGTGTTGACTTTGAGGATGTGGATGACTGGGAAATATTAACAGGACTACCCGCGAGCGGGGCCCTCCTGATTAGACCCGATGGACATATCGCCACCCGATTCAAAACCGTGAACGAGGAAGATTTTTCGTCTGCGATCAGACAAATTTTGGCAAGAGGTGATTAAGCATGGATTTAGGAATCGAGGGAAGAAAAGCGATTGTCTGCGCCTCATCACGGGGTCTGGGTAAAGCCTGCGCACTGTCGCTCGCTCGGGAGGGCGCGCATGTCGTAATCAACGGCCTAAACGTTGAGCGTTTAGAAGCCACCAAAGTTGAAATCGAATCAATAGCGAAAGGATCTGTGACCGCCGTCGCTGCAGATATCAACACCGAGGATGGCAGAACAAAGCTACTGCAGGCTTGTCCTAAGATTGACATCCTCGTGAACAACAACGAGGGCCCTCCTCCCGGTCAGTTCCAAAAATGGCAACGCCAGGATTTTGAATCTGCGATCGACGCCAACTTCATGGCGCCTGCGTTGTTAATTCAAGCGGTCATCGAGGGCATGAAAGAGCGCAGGTTTGGGCGCATCGTGAATATCACTTCAGCCATGGTGAAATCGCCTCGAAGCGCGATGGGACTCTCGACCTCTGCAAGAACCGCGCTTACCGCTCTATGCAAGGGGATCTCGGTTGATCTCGCGCCTTTCAATATCACAATCAACAACATGCTTCCCGAGCGTTTCGATACAGACCGTCAGAAATTTATGGCTGAAATGGTCATGAAGTTAAAAGGCATCTCTCGCGAAGAAGCCTTCGCGGAAATTCATGAATCAATCGCAGCAAAACGGATGGGTTCACCCACAGAATTTGGAGATGCCTGCGCATTTCTTTGCAGCGCTCAAGCAGGCTACATCTCAGGCCAAAATCTCCAATTGGATGGTGGTTCCTATCCAGGCTTAATTTAGGGCGCTTTCTATGAGACTCGCCTTTTGCTCGATTCTCCTTCTCGCCCTGGCGTTTGTCTTGTTGAGTTATTACGTTTCGCAACCTCTCAAGGAAGGCCGGCGGGTCGACTTTAAGCCCATCATCGCTGATCGAGACATCGCGCTAACGTTTGCGCGGTCACCACTGGGTTTAATTTTGGTGACAGAGCACTTGGGTGATGCCATCAGAGGGATTAATCTCTCCGCCTGGAACGGTGAAGAGCAAACTATAGACCTCATTAATTTTCTCGCCCTAACCGACCGCGATGTTTTGATCTCTTTAGATGCCGCCGAAGAGCGGTTTGATCTTAATTCTCTGATCATGCCAATCAGTTACTCACCGCCCTCGATCGCAGCGGGAACCAATTTCAAGGAACACGCGGATGAAGTTTATTCGGAGGATCCGCCGTTTCTCTTCCCAAAAATCACGCCTGCCAGCAACTGGAATGCGAACGTGCCCTTCCTGCCAAGACTCGATTACGAGGCTGAGTTGTGCCTTTTTCCGTTGTCGGACATCACGACAGAACGCCAAACAGCTGAATTCGGATTGGTTCTTTGTAACGATTTCACAGACCGCTTAACGCTCATCCGGGAGATCGACCTTGGGGCCCCGTTGGGGTTAACGGGCTTTGCATCAGGCAAAGGGTGTGAGGGCTGTCTGCCCACTGGCTACCTTGCTGTGATTCCGCAATCTGAAACATTTTATCTATCTGTAGAGCTGACTTTGTTCGTCAACGACGAACTGAGACAGTCATTCAGGATGCGGGACATCATCATGCCCATAGAAGACATCGTAGATCAGGCACTTCACTCACATGGGACTCAATACACAAAAGGAAAGGACCAAATTCCACTCATGCCCGGCGAAACCATTTCACAAGGCACGTTGATCCTTACCGGCACAGCGGCCGGCGTTCTATTTAAGCCGCTGAACATCTGGAATCAGAGTTTTTATCTTCAACCAGGGGACGATGTCCGAACGGAAGCGACCTTCCTGGGCCACCTCGAAAATAAAATTGTGGACTAGCCCATGAGAGCCCTGCTGTTTCTTTTTTTATTTTTCGCATCATTCGCACAGGCCGAGCTTCCTAACATTATTCTGCTCGTAGCAGATGACCTGGGCTGGAAAGATGTTGGTTACAACGGCAGCGAAATCCGAACGCCTTCAATCGATGCGCTTGCTGAAGGTGGTGTGACCTTAACTGACTTCTACGTGCACGCAACGTGCAGTCCCACCCGTGCCTCACTGATGACCGGACAATCCCCTATGCGCCACGGTATTTACCATGCGATTGGTAAAAACACGGAGGGAAGCCTGCCACTACAGCTCAAACTTTTGCCGGAATATCTCAAGGATGCTGGGTATCAATCGCTGATGGTTGGCAAGTGGCACCTCGGTCACGCCACCTCAGCAATGCTACCGATGGCCAGAGGATTTGAAGAGGTCTATGGACACTACACCGGTGGGGTTGGCTACTGGGACCACGTCCATGGTGGCGGCCTCGACTGGCATTACGACGGGAGAGCCCTGCGAGTCGAGGGTTATGCGACGCATTTGCAGGCCGATGCCGCCGTGCGAATGATTAAAAAAAGAGACAAGCAAAGACCGCTCTTCCTCTATACGGCCTTCAGTGCACCACATCTACCCAATGAAGCTCCCGAGGAGAGTATCGCCGCATACGTTGGAATAGAAGATGCGAACCGACTTGTTCACGCCGCGATGGTTGATGAACTCGACCGGGCCATTGGCCGAATCCTGACAATCCTCGAAGAAGAAAAAATGTTGGAGAACACACTGATCTGGTTCTTTAGTGATAACGGTGGTCTGAATCCTGCTGCTGCGAGCGATGGCATGCGGAGTCTTGTCTCTAACCTCGTTGCTATTTTTGGGCGACCACTGCCAACCGGATTCCTTGAATTCCTGCGTCATAATACTGAGGACGGTGGCTCAGATAATGGGCCCTACCGGCGCGGTAAAGGTGCGGTATATCAGGGAGGGATTCTGGTGCCATCGATTCTGTATTGGCCAGCCGTCCTCGAGCCTGCCACTGTGGCTGACCGTGTCACCATCCAGGATGTGTTACCGACAATCGCTCAACTGACCGATATCAACCTGATACCCGAGCAGGTGCTTGATGGTAAACCGCGCTGGGGAATCATAACGGGTGCCGACAGCGAAGCAGGCGCAGACTTTGTGGCTTTGAGCATGGATAGTAAGGCAATCCTACGCGGACCTTGGAAACTTATTGTCAACGGCGAGGAAGGCGAGCTGTATAACCTTGCTGAGGATCCTTACGAACAAACTGATCGCTCCGTAGAACACCCAGAAATCGTCGAACAACTACGTTCTGCGATCAATCAGATTCCACAGGTCGAATCGATCAACCAGCCACTCTTTAAGGTCATGATGGATATGGACAAATTTGGAGGAGAGGAGGATCGCCCCCCCTGGGCAGATGTCGTTCAGTAGAAATAACCATCCTACAAGGGGAAATTATTCTTACTAACCGCTTACACACCCGGATGGACCAATAAAGGTTGTAAGAAGGTCCGAATGAGATCTTGCTGCCTCTGGACACTCTCGTTATTCAGTACGAGCGATATTCGTTTCATACGGTCATCGTTGGGGTCCCCGCGGGCATGTAGCTGCTGCGACGCCACCAAGCCTTCAATCGCAGTGGATAAGGTGCTCTTGCACAACCCCAATCGAGAGGCCAAATCGCTTGCAGTCAGTTCAGATCGCCGAAAGACGATTTTGGCCTCCCACAGCGCGAACAGAATACACACCTGGGTGAGGGTCGCCCCAGGGGCGTGCCTTAACACAAGCGCTGAAAAATCCCCTGCAAATCCAATGGAGGGATACGCCGTTTGAAAACCAAATACCGAGTCCCGCTCTTGGATCAACTGCCCGGCCTTGCAAAACCACGCTCGATGGTCGCGAACCAGCCCAATTTTTGGCCATATTTTCTGACCGATGATTTCAATTCGATCTTTTAGCAACGCCTGCCTTAAATAGCGGCGAACAAAAGCAATTGGTTCGTTAACAACTAAACTAAGCTCAGCTTCATCTGAGCTACAGGCCTGATTCAAATCAAAGAACTGGCCCATCAAATGACACTTCAAACGATAGGTCCGCAAACTGGTTTTGGAGGTTTGCATCTGAGCCAGTGCTGAACTAGACACCGTCGTGACCATGGATAAGGGATGCGGCGAACCCTTTGCCAACGCCCTCGGCGATGTAAAAAGATCTGCCAGTTGATTCACATGGTTTCCTCGGCCGCACCGCGCGCGACCTTAACGAGCTGCCTATCTTTTACTCTATCCAAAGGCTTGGCGGCAACCACAATCCATCCTGGTCTCGACGATCTACATTAGGGGGCCTTGCCGCATCCTTTCCACCCTTTGGATCACAAATCATAGTGGGTTTTTAGCCGATGACCGGACGTCCTTGACGGTAAACCCCGCCTGACTGACACGGCGCGGGTCCGGCAACTGCCCAACTCGGCGGTAGTCGCCGCGATCCATTGCTTGCCGAAAGGCTTGGATATTGCCCCATCGATCCCCTTGTCGGCCTGATGCGCCCAGACCAAAGCCTTCAACGGTTGCGCCATAGGTCAACGCTTGCATCCCGAGCCGGTGCAGCAGTTTCGGTGAGGCAGCATCGATGATCTCAGTCAAGGTCGAGACAACCCAATTTTCTTGTTGGCGCATCCACGGCTTCACATTACTCATAGTGGCGACGAAGCGGCGCTGATCGGTGCGGTTAATACCCGTGCCATGCCACAACCTGCCATCAAA
>Ga0115566_10003175_pt1 | contig 13326 bp, 16 predicted proteins | sample COGITO_mtgs_1204_3_FD_87173 | JGI IMG/M metagenome (GOLD analysis project Ga0115566, IMG submission 87173) | Pelagic marine microbial communities from North Sea - COGITO_mtgs_120405 | ecosystem: Environmental > Aquatic > Marine > Epipelagic | place: Germany:Helgoland, sampling site Kabeltonne...
AACCTGAGACGAAAACACTTACCCGTCAGTACAATTGCCCATACACGAGGAATTAGAAATGAGGAATTAGAAATAATAAACTCACCTCGCCGGCGGATATTAGACCGATTGTCATGCCGAAGGTGGTGTCCTCGATCTCACGAAACGCGTACGCGGTGCCCGGGTCGCCGCACTCGATCAAACACGCGGGATCGGAGAATCCCGGGGCACACACGCACTGCCCGTAGGAACCGGGTTCGGACGAGCACGTCCCGTTGAAGCACGGCTCGCACGGATAAAAGCACGAAGGACCGACAAATCCTGTAAACAGTAAATAGAACACGACGTCAGTTCAATTGCCCACACGACGACGACGACTAAAGTGTTAAACTCACCGTAACCCTTCGTGCCCTCTTGCACCAGCTTACTCTCCGACCCTTTCGAATTAGGCGCGTCTTTGAAACAATCGCACACGCCGCGCGTGCCGTCGTACTCGCATTTGCCGTTAGTGCTCAGGCACGGATCACACGGAACGTCGCAGAACGGGCCGGTGTACCCTTGGCCGTTTTCGGCGTTGAACGGCAATTCATTGAAAGGTATCGGTTCAACCTCGTCGGAGACTGCGTTTCGTCTGTACCCGCACGCGCAATACGCCCACGTATCGTTCGTGGGTGTCTGCGAAACCCCGTAGAGCTCGTACACGTCGAATAAGCCGCTCTGGTTGTAATTGGCGTTACCTGGCACCAGCGGCAGGTTATCGAAGTCCGCGTGGGTGTACGTTTCGTTAAATTGCGGAAATAGGATGATCCCCGCGCCGTTGCATTGGTCCTGGCACCGCCATCCCGAATACCCCGGGAAACACTCGCACGAACCGTCCGGGCGGCACGTGCCCATGTCGCACGGCCTGCACGGTACCGAGCAGTCGTCCCCGGCGTACCCGAGCCCGCCGAAGACGTTCTCGACCGATGCGTCGCACGCGCACGTCCCGTTGACGGTGGCTGTGAACAAAACACAGTTGGCCGTCAGTTCATATTCCCATACGAAGATAAAAAGAAACTACAAATACAAATACAAATACAAATAAACGCACCTTCGAAAATCTTGAGAGCCAGCGTGGATCCGGTGAACGTCGCGCCGAGCTCCACGAGTGTCGTGCCGACGCCGTCCTCGTATCCAATCGGTGGCTGACACGTGCCTTGATCCGCCACGCACGCCGGGCACGGTATCGTGCAGTCGGATCCGACGTACCCATCCTGGCACAGGCAAATACCCAGCTCTTCGTCTGGATATTCGTCAAGTTCGAGCTTTGCCAAGTCGACCGCGCACGTTCCTTTGCCGAATCCCCCCTTGGCGCACGGACACGGTATCGTGCAATTAGCGCCGAGGTAATCGTCAGTGCACGTACACACGGTATCTATCAGGAGGTACTCCTGCGTGGCAGGCTGCCACGTGGATGCCGAAAAGTCAGTGAGCGAACACGTCCCAAACTCCCCGTCGCACCCTGAGTACACAAAACATGACGTCAATCAAAGTGCCCGTACGGGAATTAAAATAAACGTACCGTCGCATCGCGCGTCGCAATTAAATCCCGTCCACCCCTTGTGACACACGCACCCACCCGTGGCCGCATCGTATTTACCGTTACCCCCGCACTCCACGTCGCACACGTCACCGCTGAACTTATCGTCGCAGTCGCACGTCTTCTCACCGGTGGAAGGGTCCAGAAACACCAGCGTCCCTCGATACCCGCACGGGTGAATCTCACTGAAAAGAAGAAAACACACGTGCCGTCAGTCCCATTGCTCAAACAGAAGCCCACACAGAATCCCATATAGAAATTGAGATGAACGCACCATAAATCACCCTCGAACCCCGCGTCGCACACGCAAGTCTCCGGGTCGCCCGTTCCCTGTATAAACAAAACACGACGTCAGTCCAATTGCCCGCACGAGAATTAAAATAAACGCACCAACTCGTCGTCGAGATCCCGGTACCCCGCCCCGCTGCACTCCTTCGGCGTTCGTTGCAACTCATCACGCGCCGGGTCACCCACGCGCGTCACCTCGCTGACCAAAACCTCGGACACCGCGCGAGTCACCGCGCCGTCCACGTCCTGCACCTCAAACGTGAATCGCCTGAGATTAAACAAAACACGACGTCAGTCTAGACTAATTGCCCGTTTGTATGGAAATAAACATAGAAATAGAAATAAACTCTCACCTTGCGCCTGCGGTGAAACCCAGCTCTTTCGTCGGCGGTCTCTGCGTGTCGATCGTGAACAGCTTACCGGTGTTGACGTACCGCGCGGACGCTAGGATGGATCGGTAGGCGTCCACGGTGTCGGGGCCGGTGAGCTCGAACGCACGCGACGCGGGGTCCCACGTCCCAGTCACCGAAGTTCCCTTGAGGTTCAAAGTAACGCTCTCGGCGTCTCCATCCTGTGGATTTAAAAAACACGTCGTCATTCTCATTGCCCATACGGATACGAAAATAAAAAGAAACGAAAATAAAAACGAAAATAAACAAAAACACGACGTCATTCTAGTTGCCCGTACGGGAATTAAAATAAACTTACCGGAAAGTCTGTCGCCGAGTAGCCGACCCCCGCCGGGTCGTACGCGACGCGCCCTCGCACGATGAGTGTCCCGTCCGCGTCCCCGACGTAAAGGTCGGCGTCCACGAGCGCCACGCCGAGAACTCGCTCGTGTTCGCCCATGGTTGATGAGTACCCGGTCCCGCCGCGGTGAAGGCCGTTGAGGTCCAACGTCGGAGCGTCGTTGACGCTGAGAATGTCGACGAGGAACGCGGCGGGCGCGGAGGTTCCGCCGTCGGCGTCGACCACCTCGAAGGATACGCCGCGCGTCGCGGTGTCAGGCCGTTTACCGGTGTGGTGGTAGGTGACGTGTCGAAGCGCGTCGCGTATCGCGTGCGTCGTCGGCGCGTCCATCGCGTCGAGCAACTCCTCGCCTCGCGCGAGAGGCGCGACGATCTCCAGCGTACCGAGCTGTGGCCTGATGGTCACGGTGAGACGCCCGGTCCACGACGTTTGGTCCGCCGCGGAGGACGCCACGACGTCGATGTTCACGCCAGGCCCCGTGCGTTTGGTCAACGCTACGTCGGAAGGCGCGTCCGCGTAAGGCGCGCCGTTCGCGGCGTACCACGCCGAGTAGGCATCGGTGAGTCCGAGGAACTCGAGGGGCGCGTCCGTGGGGTTCGCGATCTTCACCACCGCTCGTACCAGCGGTGCGCCGCCTTCCACGCCCGCGAGCAGCGCGTCGGACGTCAGCCGAAGCGGCGCGTTGCCCTCGGTGTACGACGCTCGCAGCGTGAGCCCGCTCGCGCGCGATGCGGGGTCTAAGACGACTTCCGGGGGGCGGGCACCCCCGGCCAGAGGTACATGGACGCACGCGAGGAGCATGAACACCAGCGCGAGACCGGGCATCCGCACAAGGGGCAGCGCCGCCCCATCGCCGCCGAGGCGCCGTCGCCGCATGCTAACCACCGGCGCTCACGAGTGCACACCGCCGCGCTCGAGGGTGCCCATTTACCTCGGTTTAAAATAAAGTTGACATCGGTTTCGAGGGCGAGAGAAAAAAATTGATTGATTGAAGCGCTCTCGCTGACACCGTGTTACTTGTATCAAACGTTATCGACACACGACCTAAACCTCGCCCACGCCCATCTCCGCCACGCACTTCTTCAACAACGTCACGCTGTCGTCGTGCCAGTTCACCACCCGCTTACTCACGCGCTGCCACAGCTCGCCGTGCTTGGGCTCAGACGATTTACATCTTTCAGCCACCGCCGCCGCCATTTCGTCGCCGCCGTGCTGCGCCTCGAAGCGGTAGTACGCCGCCCAGTGGTCGCCGATGTCCGGGTCCAGCGTGCACGCGCGGTTGAACCAGGACCGCGCCTTGTCAACCTTGCGATCGGACGCGAAGAGCGCGGCGATGGACGCGATGATCCGCGGGTCGTTGTCGCACCTGTTAACAAAAACGACGTCAGACGAATTGCCCATATGAAAATAACCAAAAATATCCAAAAAATAACAAAAATAACCAAAAATAACCAAATAAACTCACCGTTTCAACGCGTCGACGGATTTCGCCTTTCGCTGCGGCCGCGGCGCGGCTTTGACCGCCTGCGCCCAGAGCGCGCCGCTGCCCGGGCACTCCTGCAGGCCCTTCGCGAGCAACGCGTCCGCGGCTTTGATCGCGTCCGGGTCGACTCCCGATGGATCCGCCGCGAGTTCTTGGCGCACGGCGGCGAGCCATAGCCACTCGTTCTTGGGCACGCGCGTTCTCGCCTGCTCCAAGATTGCTCTGGACTTGGCGGGGACGCCGCATCGTTGCTCCAACGTCGCAGCCGCGGTCCACAGCGGAACGCACGCGTGGCACCGCCGGCATCCTTTCGTGTACGCGGTTCGCGCGGCGTCCACGGCGCCCTGCGACTCCTCCAGCTGCCCGAGCATGAGCCACATCTGTGAACAAAACACGCCGTCAGTACAATTGCCCATACGGAAATAATAAAAAAGTAACTCACCTTCCACGCTGTCGGAAATTTGTCGAGCCCTTCCGCCAACAGCCGCCGCTCCTCGGCCACGTCCCCAACCTCGCGCTCCACGATCGCGCTCTTCATCCAAACACGCTCGCTCACGTTTTCCTTCTCGCGAACCTGTCCACAAAACACGGCGTCAGTCTAATTGCCTATACGCACGCAAATAAAAATAAGCTCACCTTCGCCAGTAGTATCCGGGCTCGTTCCGGTTCCCTGTTCTCAAACTCGAGCTTGAACGCCGCGAGCCAGATATCTTCACTCTCGGGATTCACCACGAAAGCCTCCTCGAGGACGTCCCGCGCGCCCGGGACGTCGCCGCACAGCCAACGCTCCTTCGCAGCCTGTAAAGAAAGCACGACGTCAGACTAATCGCCCGTACGGAAACAAATAAAAATAAACTTGCCATCAACCACAAAATCTCAGCCCGAGGGCAATGCACGACGGCTCGCTTGAGTATCGCATCCATCGCGGCGCTGTCGTTGACCGACTTTTCGAGCCTCGCGGCGAGCACCCACAGGCCCTTCTTCGCGGGGAACAGCCCGCACGCGTGCGACAGGACGGCGCGGGCGGTGTGAACCGAACCGCGTTTCTGGCACTCAGCCTGTAAACAGCAAATAGAACACGACGTCAGTCCAATCGCCTGTACGGAAATAAAAAAGAAACATACCGCGTCAGCCTTCCACGTGCGCTTCATGTCTTCTTCCTCGACTCCAGACCCGATGGTCACGCGGACAATCTCGCGGCACACCGCCAACGACGGCGGTTCGTTCTTCTCCGCGGCTTCCGCCTCTTTGAGCCAATACTCGCGGTCGATGGAGACACCGTGGTTGCCCAAGGATTTAACCGCGCGTTCGACGATTTTGCCGATCATGGCGCCGTTCCCGTTGGCCTCCTCGAGCTTCGCGGCTGTGATCCAGATGGCCGGTTCCGTGGGCAACGTCTCCCGTGCCTTGTTCAACACCTTCCGCGCCTGCTCGTACGATTCGAGCCGCGCGAGTGCGAGCCAGAGGTCGACGTGCTGCGGGCAACATTCGACGGCTCGAGATAACAACACCCGCGCGTCGTCCTCGCGGGATAAGTCGACGACCGCTTTCCACAGCTTGACGCTGTTGGGGATGTTCTCCAGCGCCCGTCGCAGCACCCGCCGCTTGCGTTCGTCGTCCATCTCCAGCTTAGCGGCCTGCATCCAAATCTTGACGCTGTTGGGCAGGGACGCGACGCCTCGAGCCAAGATGGCTTTGGCGTTTTCCGGAGTGTTGAGCCTGTGAACAACAACATGTAAACGTCAATCTCGAATTGCCCATACGGAAATAATAATAGAAACGCAAATTGCCCATACGGAAATAATAATAGAAACGTACCGCGCAGCTTCGATCCAGACATCCTCGGACTTTGGACACGCGTCGCACCCTTTCTGGATGAAACTCCTGGCAGCCTGGAGCTTACCCGCGAGCTCTTCGAGGCGCGCGGCGGCGATCCAACCCGGCGCGTGTTTCGGGTTTGTGGAGATGACGGACTTTAAGAGCAGCCGAGCTTTTTTAATGTCGGAAATCTCAGCCTCGGACGAGATCTTGATGGAGCTCAGATCCGTGAGGTACCCCTTAGGGTCCACCACCGTCTGGCCAGACACGGAATCGGAGAGCTTGTCGAGCTTCAAACCGAGCACGGTACCGCGGCCCTCGCCGACGGCGTTGAGATCCTGTAAACAGCAAATAGAACACGGCGTCAGTCCAATCGCCCACACGAACATTAAAAAAGAAAAACTCACCGTCACGATGCCGTCGTCGACTTCTTGAGTCGAAGTTCCTTTCTCGTCCAGCGCTCGTTGCAAAAGCGTGTCCGGCGCGGGTGCGAACTGCGCAAAATCCTTCTTCTTTTTGATCGTGTAATCGCCGATGTCCGGTATGGCGTCCCACTCCTCGTACGAGACTTCGCCCAGCTTCCGCTTCAAATCCCGAAACTGTTCGGTGATTTTGGGATTGTCGCGGCGGTACTTCTCGAGGTCCTCCTTCAGCCGTGCCTCGCGCTGGTCCTTCCGCCGCGAGTCCATGTGCGCGTCGATCTCGGCGTAGATCCGATCCGCCTCCGCGTCGTCCTCGTCGTACTCGGCGTTGGCGAAGAGGCCGGAGTCGCCGCCTTCGAATTTGTCAAAGTTTTTGTCGTCGCCGCCGCCATCGGCGTCGCCGCCGCCGCCCTCCGCGCCCGCCGCCTTCTCTGCGTTCTCGCGTGAGAACTTGGCGAGCGCGGACCTCGAGCCGGCGCCCTCGCCGAGTCCGCCCTGCGATGGAATCGGGGGAGGGGGAGTCAGGGAAAGGGTTCGGGATCGCGTGGCGAGGTTTTAGGGTTCGTTTTTTCACGCGCGGCGATGATGGGTGAGATGGATGGGAGGGGCACGCGTACCTGTCCTGGAGCCGGCGCGACGGCTCCGCCGAGGTCGGAGCGGGTCATGAAGCCCGCGGCGCCGCGGCCCATGCCCGGGACGTAGCCCTTCGGGGCCTCCCCGAAGTTCGTCTGGGGCGCGTAGCCTCGACCCGCCATGATGGCGCGTTCGTTTCAACCGATTACTTCCTCCGCGGACTGCGGTGACTCACTGCGGTGACTGGCCAGCCACGGAAACGGACGACTGCTCCACGGATGCCTCAACGGACTGGCGAGCCTTAACACCACGCGCGTTCTGATGACAATAGGCGATCTTCGCCCCCGCAAGCGCGCGGCTCACACTGTTGGAAGGCACTCGAGAGAAAAAGACTTTTCGGACGACGAAGTTTTGGAGCGGCAAAAATGCAAACGGAACGAACATTGCAAACGCGCGCGCGTCACCCACGACGAACGGGGCGCTAGGTCACGCGCGGGTGCGTCCGAAGGATCATCAGTCATGGTGCGTGCCTCCGAGCCCTCGATCCAGCCCCCGGACCAAACCCCAAACCCTCCGTCGCGACTCCCTTTGCCGCGCGGTGACGCGTCGACGGACGACGAGTCATTTTCTGACTTTCCCCCCCGAACCGTCCCATCATCCCCCGTCCCGCAGACGATGTACGTGCGCGTGAAGCGGGCGAGGACGACGATGTTCCTCCACGTCGAGCCCACGGAGACGGTGCTCGAGCTCAAGGCTAAGATCCAGCTCGCGACGGACGGCGACGACTGCCCCGGGGGCTTCCCCCCGCGCACGCAGAAGCTCCTCGTCGGCCCGGGGTGGCACAGCGCCATGGAAGACGGTATGCAGCTGCAGGAGCTCAAGGTTGAGAACGACATGGAGATCGCGCTCGTGTTGCTACACAAGGTGGACCCGCCGGATGGCTCGCCGGAAGGGACGGAGCCGACGGAGGAGTGGGAGGAGGTGCGCATCGAGGAACCCGGCGCGTCCGAGCCCGCCGCCTGATGACCGGTTGCCAGCGAAAAAAACGAACCCAAACGAGTAAGAGATTAGATTAAATCCAGACGGGACTCTCTCCCGATGTAACAGTAGCTAACGGTGACGAGCGAGTACGAGTACCGACGCGTGCTCGGTGGAACGATTCAACGTACTAGCGACTACGTCATAGATCCAGCTCGACCGCCAGAGCCGTGCGACCCGGCGCGGACGTCGTCGACTTTGGAACCGGCGTCGGAGCCGGAGCCGACTTTGGAGGCGCGACGGGCGCTGGAGCGGGCGCCGCTTGGAACGAGAACGGCGCCGCCTTCGGCTCCTCCTCCTCTTCTTCCTCCTCCTCCGGCTCCGGCTCGGGCTCCGGCTCGACGAAGGGCTTCGGTGCGCCGCTCAGTCGGCTCATGATCCCGCCTCCGCCACCCGGCTTCACATCCGCATCCACATCACGAATCTCTGCCGCCGGAGTGGACAGCAGCGAGAACCCCACGTTGAAAGGACTCGCCGCGACAGGTGTATCCTCCGTGCGCACGGGCGTGGACGCGGGCGGCGGCGCGAAGCTGAACGCCGCGAACGGGCTCGCGCCGCCGCCGCCGCCGTCTCCTCCGGACGTCGGCGTCATGCCAGACGGCCCGCCTCCCCCCGTCGGCCGTTTGGCTCGGACGATTTTCCGTTCGCGCCTTCCTCCCTGTCCTCCCGTACCGGACACCGGTGCCGGCGAATCACCAGCCTTGCGTCGTTCCTCGTACACCTTCCCTTTGGCCTCCGCGGCCTCGATCTCTTTTTGCCGTTCCACCGCCTCTTCGCGCTCGCGTTTGATTCGCTGAGCTTCGACCATCCGTTTGGCCTCTGCGATCTCGCGCATCCAATCGTCGTCCGCGGACGGCGCCGGCATGGCGAACGGGTTGGCGCCGACTGGCGCGGCGCCTTCCTTCGCGGCTCTTCCGAAGTAATTCTCGCCGCCTCCGGTTGGGACGTCGTCGTCGGTGCCCGCGACGTCGTTTGGGGTCTCGTCCTCGGTGCCGCCGGCTGCGTCTGAGTCGTCCGAGTCGAGCTCGACGACAGCCTCTTCGGCGTCCTCTGGGTCTGCGACCGCCATGGTGGACGTGTGGGTGGGCGCTGGGTGGTCGCCGCCCTCTTCCTTCTTGCCTCGCGGCTTGCGTCTGGGTGGCCTTCCTATCTTTGCGCGTCGAACGAGGGCGCGCCGTCGTCTGGTGAGAGCGAGGGGGACGCGAGATCTCTCTTTGAAACGTGCGTAGCGACAGACTGGTATCGGCGCCAACAACTCAACTCGAGCCCGGATAAGTAACTTAAAAGCGAGGTTGCCGAGTCCGCCGGTGCCAGGACACCGCGCGCGGCGCCGACGAAGGACCGTTCCACGTCGACGGCACCCCGACGGCACCCCGAGGCACACGCGTTCCCCTCGGCGTGAGCGCGCCGTCATAAACCCCGGTGACGCCGCGAGCGCACGCACGCACGGCAACCCCCGTCGAAGGAAGAAAAGGGGGCTAAGGAAATTGGCACGTGGCACGGCAACCTCGCGCATCATCATGAGCGGCAGCGACTACGACGAGGACGTCGAGGACATGGAGAATGAGAGCGCCAGCGAGGAGGAACAGAGCCTCGAGGACCAGCTCATCGAGGCCGCGGCCGCCGGGCGGCTCATCGAGGTCGACCGCCTCCTCGCGGAAGGCGTCGTGGACGTCGACGGCACCAGCAATCTCCGCGACGATCGGTCCAGAGCACTTCACCTCAGCTGCACGTTCGGACGGCCGCTGGTGACCAACTCGCTGATTCGCGCTGGGGCTGACGTCAACGCGACGAACGAAGGCGGCGACACACCACTCATCCTCGCATCACTCAACGGCCACGGCAGCATCGTCGACGCATTACTCAAAGCGGGCGCCAACGTCCACGCCACCGATCAGTTCGGTGAGTAAATTTGGTTTTTTTTGGTTATTTTTGGTTTTTTGGTTTTTTTTGGTTATTCGTGTATGGGCAATTCGTTTGACGTTGTGTTTTTTTTAACAGGCTCGTGCGCGCTCTTCTACGCGTCCCGGCAAGGCCACTGCGGCTTAGTGGATGCGCTCCTGAAAGCCGGCGCGGACGTCAACGGGAGCCGCGTCACCGCGCTGCTCATCGCGTCGCGGTTCGGGCACGCCTCCGCGGTGGTCAAGCTCATGCACGCGGGCGCAGACGTCACAGCCGTGGACGACGACGGCAACACCGGTGAGCTTTTTGGTTATTTTTTGGTTATTTTTGGTTATTTTTGGTTATTTTTATATGGGCAATTCGTATGACGTCGTGTTTTATTCACAGCGCTTCATCGATGCGCCCTCGAAACCACCCCGGCGGCGGTGTACGGCGGCAAGACTGGGCAGGTGGTGTCCGCGCTCGTCGCCGCGTGCGCCGACATCGAGGCGCTCAACGCCCAACGCCTCACGCCGCTGGAACTGGCGCACAACGGCCTCGCGAACGGGACGTCCGAGTGGCAGAAGCTGCGGTGCCGCGAGACGGTTGAAGTGCTCGAGGTGAGTTTATTTTTATTCTCGTATGGGCAATTGGATTGACGACGTGTTTTGTTTAAAGGTTGCCAAGGATATGACACTGGCGCTTCGCCGGTGGCTGTTCGCGGCGGGACTCGCGGAGCAATGGCGTGAGTTCGCACGTTTGGGCGCCAAGGAGAAGGAGGATATCGAGATGATCGAGCGGGACGACGTGCGCCGGGACAAAGGCAGCGCGTTGACCCCCGTCGAAGTCAACCGCTTATTTCGAGCCATCGCGCATGGACAGGAGCATCCCGGTGAACCGTTGGCGATGGGTGACAAGTTCGAATCGTTCTTACACGCGCACAGGCTGGACGATTACGTCGCTCACTTTCGTGTGTTGGGCGTGGCGTTCGAGCGGGATTTGTTGGACATCACGGACGCGCAGCTGACGCTCATGGTGGAGCGGCACGGTTTGAAGATTCTGGACCGGCGACGGTGAGTTTATTTTTATTTTCGTATGGGCAATTAGTGAATGACGGTGTGTTTTGTGTGCAGGTTCGACAAGGCGATGGTGGCTTTGAGACGGAAACTGGCGGGGCACCACCCGCCTGGGGAGGAATCGGGCGCCGGGGAGGAGGAGAGGCACCCGATCCGCGTCAAGAAGGAGCACGCCGGGCCCCAGGTTGCCGGCATATCGGTGTGATCGCGGTTATGAGGAGGTGTATTCAAGCGAGTTATAGACGAGTACGTCGATGTAAAGCAAGGCGAGCGAGGTTGTGTACGGGCGAGTCTCCACCCATCTGTTTTCCTTTTCCGCTTTTCCGCTGCGAATCACATTTTGCCGAGTGGGATCCACGTTGGAGGATGGTTTTTCAGAACCGTTTGGCGATTGGGCGGATTTGCGTTTGTCCGAACGTCCGAACTCAAGAATCGCCAGTCTGATTGCCCACCGAAATCAGCTGCAATCGAAAATTTGAAAAAACCCGCCAAACCAAAATTGCGGGGGAAAGACTGGTGAGTTACCTAACGGCCAAATGCACGCCCGACAATCGTCACAACGCGCCGTCGCTCAAACGACGAAACGCATCGTACCAGGTGAGTTGCTCGGCTTGAAGGGCGACATTGTCGATCGGTGGTTTTCGTCCTGGGTTTAAGGGCGCGCATCCACGCGTGTCGCGCTCCGATGCGCTCGACTCGCATTCAAAATTAGAATCGATGACACGGATCCTTTTTTCGCGCTTTTTCTTAATTGGCGGCAACCGGCTGACCACGTCCCTCCCGCATCCGCGCAGAAACCACCATGGTTCTCGATAACAAGTCCTTCGCGCAGAAGACCCTCGTGGTCTACGGCCTCTGCTACGTCTTCTACGGCGCCACCTTCATGGGCGAGACTCTCGGCCTCGAAGATGCCGGCGCCAAGTACCAGGGCAAGAAATCCGGCCCCGTCGGCTGGTCCGCCGCGCAGTGGGCCGGTATCGGCGCCATCGTCTGCGGCCTCGACTGCCTCTTCGTCGCCTTCAAGACCGGCGAGCAGACCGCCATGCGCACCATCGCCGTCAACTGCTTCGCCTCCTTCATGCGCCTCGGCATCTTCGCCGCGCACGGCTCCACCCAGTGGGGCGGCGTCACCGTCCACAAAGAATTCCTCCAGGGCGGAGCCATCACCACCACTTTCCTCATGGTCGGCCTTTACAACCTCAACGGCTCCATGAAGGCGGTCAAGAACGTCTTCAAGGTTCCCTCCCTCGCCGACCTCACCCACGCGGGTCTCCTCGTCCAGTTCACCCTCTTCTTCTTCTACATCATGTCCTTCATCTGGACCGACTTCCCCGGCGCCAACTACGCGTGCAAGGGCGGGTGCCGCTCCGAAGGCGGCGTCTACGAGATGATGGCGTGGACCGTCTCCATGTGGACCCAGGTTACGCTGACCATCTTGGCCGTCATGCAGACCGCGACTAACGCCGAGAAGATGGAGTTCGCCAAGATGCGCGCGCTCACCGTCCTCGTCCAGATTTGGCAGATGGAGCAACCCGCCGAGAAAGCCGTCGCCGTCCCCGAGAAGCTCATGGAGAACAAGATCGCCATGGGCATCTCCGTGCTCTCCTGCCTCGTCGCCGGCTTCAGCGACAAGCTCAAGGGTAACGCCAAGCCCACCAAGTCCACCACCCGCTCCAAGCGCAGGTAAGCGGCTCAGGTTTTAACCTGAATCCAATCCCGCCATCAAGAACAAGTCACACGGCGGGTGACAAAAAACCAAAAACAACGCGTCAAAAACCAAAAAAGAACGTTGCGGTGTCGCGAGACGCACAGCCGAGCGCCGATGGGTTCACACTCACGAGGCCGCCGCTAGTGTGTGTCGCCACCGAATGATGTATTGACCTTATATGTTGAAGCGAGCGTCGAGAGTTTGTTGTAATCGTCACGATGAGAAGACGTCGGCGCTTGAATCAAATCACATTTTCGAAACGAGATTTTTCGTCAAACCCGAGAGTTCACACCCCCGCTTCCATGTTCGCGTCGCGTTCCATGTTGTCCAAGATGGAGAGCACCGCGCTCTCGTCGATTCGCATCTCGCGGATCCGAACCCACGCGCGCCAGGCGCATACACACGTCCCGGCCCACGCCCACAGCACACCGCACGCGGACACCAGATCCGCGTCGGGCGAAGGAGCGAACCCGCCCAGCTCCGCCCACTCCCCGTCGCCGTCGAGGGACGCGCGGAGCATCGGCGCCGCCGCGAGCAGCGCGCGCGTGGCGTCTCCGAGCTTGCGGTCCGCGGTGAGCCCTGCCCGGACCTTGATCGCGGCCATCGGATCCGCGTCCGCATCGTTGATCAATCCGTCGACGCACGGGAGTAACTCTGTCCATAGACGACTCGCGCGAATCGCCGCGAGATCCCCCGTCGACCTCAATCGCGTCTCCATCTTACGCACGTCC
>Ga0115566_10003177_pt1 | contig 13324 bp, 14 predicted proteins | sample COGITO_mtgs_1204_3_FD_87173 | JGI IMG/M metagenome (GOLD analysis project Ga0115566, IMG submission 87173) | Pelagic marine microbial communities from North Sea - COGITO_mtgs_120405 | ecosystem: Environmental > Aquatic > Marine > Epipelagic | place: Germany:Helgoland, sampling site Kabeltonne...
ATCACGATCAAGGGTGTTTACGGGCGTGAGATGTTCGAGACCTGGTACAAGATGATCGCGATGCTGCAAAACGGCCTGGATGTGAGCAAGATTATCACGCACAGGTTCAAGGCCGATCAGTTTGAAGACGGGTTCGAAGCCATGCTCTCAGGCAAAAGCGGCAAAGTTGTGTTGGATTGGACTTAATCCCCTGCTTCATCTCATAAATTAAGCTGGGTCCCGGCGTTCGCCGGGATGACAATTTAAAAAATGTCTGATGTTAATTTATATTGTCATCCCGGACTTGATCCGGGACCAGCATCCACGGATACACCCAACTGGGTTCGCACCATCGAGGGGAATGACGATGGGAAAAGTGCAAAAAGAACGCCCCCTGCCCATGATTTTGGTGTGCAGGGCACACTCCAAACTGTCTCGGTTTTCGACTATTGAACAACTTTCCCAATAGACTTCAATCAACGAAAACGGCATTATGTTAACCATAAGGGGAAAAATCCCCACTTGAGGGAATACATGGTTAGCTATTATTTGCGGCGTGAAGTCCGAGAACGGATGACCATTGCGCGTGACTTAGCGTTATCTGAAGATCGTGATTGGGAAACGATAGCGAACATCTCGGCAGGGCTTGAGGTGATGTTTGCTGTGACCGCCCAAATCGCCGAAACCGGTGCGCCTGAATTCCTCTATATCTCAAATGCGTCGTGGCAACTCACCGGCTATTGGCCGACAGAGCTACAGGGCAAGAACCCTGATATTCTGCAAGGGCCACAAACAAATAGCGATGATGCCCATAAATTCATGTCCGATTTAAAATCGACAGGATTTGCAGAGACCAAACTGGTCAATGTCCGCAAGAATGGCGACCTTTATGGATGCCACATCTTTGCGTGCAAAGCCCCAGTATCCCAATCGGACCAGCGATCTGAATACTACGCGTTCTTTGCGGAATGCAGCTTAAACGACTGCCAAAGCTGGAACCCGTCGCAGTCCGTGTCATCAAACAGCGATAATCAAGTCGAAGCGCGCTGACGCTTCGTCACCTTCACCACCCATTTTCATCATCAAGGCCGGGTCAAACAGACCATCGCGCGCATTGCCGCGCGCATCAGGGAAATACAGCTGGGTGGTCAGCACGCGGCGATCATCGACAAACACTTTTAGATGATAGTGCGGCGTGCGTGATCCGTATTGGCCGGGTCGAATGGTCTGAAATCCATACGCGCCGTTTGCACCCGTCCGCACGTGTCCCCGAAACCGATAGCCACGCCGATCATAATCTCAATCCGCATCGGCGTGCCACAACTCAACAACCGCACCCGCAATCGGCGTGCACTGGGTCGATACCAAGCCCCCCCCAACAAACATTTCAGCACCCGGGCCATCGCCTGAGAAATCACGTCGCGCGGGCGTATCAGGTAAAAAGAATGGCCCTGCCGTTTGTCGCGGCGTCGGCGACGGGAAATTGCCACAGTCAGGTGTCGGCGCCAACGCAGCATGGGCACTGTTTGATGACAACATCTGCCAGGTTGGGAATACCAGACCCGCCGCCATACCGCCCTTCACCAAAGATCGACGTGAGATCATACGATGCATCTGATTAGCCACGACCGACGAACGGCATTTTGGTCGCCATGATCGTCATCGTCAGAATGTTGGTGCTGAGAGGAAGGCTCGCCATGTGCGCAACGCCGCGCCCAACTTCGGACGGGTCCATCATAGCCTCGGCACGGATTTCACCGTCCGCCTGTTTAACACCCTTGGCCATCCGATTAGCCATCGATGACGCCGCATTGCCGACATCAATCTGACCCACGGCAATATTATATTTACGCCCATCCAATGCAGCAGTCTTGGTCATGCCCGTCACTGCATGTTTGGTCGCGGTATAGGGAATGGAATCCGGGCGCGGCGCATGCGCCGAAATCGAGCCATTGTTGATGATCCGTCCGCCCATCGGGTCCTGGTCTTTCATCACGCGGAACGCCGCCTGCAGACAGTTAAAAGAGCCTGTCAGGTTCACATCGATGACCGACTTCCATTGCACGAATTCCAAATCTTCCAACGCAATGCCCGGCGCATTGGTGCCCGCATTGTTGAACAGCAGATCAACGCGGCCATACGCTTCGACGGTTTTTTTGAACAGGTTGGCGACACTGTCCGGATCCGCGACATTGGTCGGCACCGCCATCAACCTGTCAGGTGCCGCACTTTCGGTAATGGTTCCAAGCAATGCTTCTTCTCGTCGTCCGGCAATAACAACCGTCCAGCCATCATCTAACAAAGCATAGGCGGTGGCACGGCCAATGCCTGATCCGCCACCCGTCACAATTGCGATCTTTGATCCTGTGTCCGTTTGCTCATTCATTAGCTTTGCTCATTCCCATATTAAAATTGATGCGTTGCGATTCCATTCCATTGAACGCTATCAGTTTTATAATGTCACCTCGCTTTGATATCGAAAGACCCCATTATGTTGACGCTGCACGACGACCCGATTTCTGGCAACGGCTTTAAAATCCGTCTGCTGCTCGCGTTCATGGGGACACCTTATCATTATAATGCCTATGACATCTTGAAAGGTGAAACCCACACACCCGAATTTTTGAGCACCATAAATCCGGGTGGCCGTATCCCCGTTTTAGAACTAGACGACGGTCGGAGGTTGGTGGAATCCAACGCCGTGCTGACCTATTTGGCCGAGGGGACATCATGGATTCCCAGCGATCCATTCACCAAAGCGCAGATGATGAGCTGGCTGTTTTGGGAACAATATTCCCACGAACCCAACATTGCGACATTGCGGTTTTGGAAACATTTGCCAGAGCTGAGCGATGTCCAAAAAGCCCAACTACTAAGCAAACGTAGCGCCGGAGAGGCCGCATTGGCCCTGATGGAAATGCAACTCAGCCACACGGACTGGCTGGTCGGCAACGGCCCAACGCTCGCCGATATCGCGCTATATGCCTACACCCACGTCGCAGAAGAAGGCGACTACGACTTATCCAGCTATCCTGCCGTGCAAGCCTGGATCAGTCGCATCGCAGCCTTGCCAAATTACGTTTCGATCACTGATAAAGACCGTGATTAGTCGTCCTTGGGCTCAAATTCCAACGCAACACCATTGATACAGTAACGCAGGCCCGTAGGATTGGGTCCATCGGGGAAAACATGTCCCTGGTGACCGCCACATTTTGCGCAATGCACCTCTGTGCGGGTCATCCATAACGTTTGGTCGACCTTTTCTTCGATCGCTTCGTCGCTGATGGGCTGAAAAAAGCTTGGCCAGCCGGTCCCGGACTCAAATTTGGTGTCTGATGCGAACAAAGGCTCACCACAACCTGCACATTTAAACGTGCCTTCTCGCTTTTCGGCGTTCAGCGGGCTGGTTCCAGCCCGTTCCGTGTCGTGTTTTCGAAGTACTTTGAACGCCTTTGGCCCCAACTGTTCGAGCCATTCTTTATCGGATTTCTCTACTTTATCGGTCATGTTACGTACTTCCCTTTGTGAAATAGGGATATAGTTAGACCTAATACTTATATCCAGCCCTGTTGAGTCACGATACCGTGGTCTTAAGAAATTAAGGCCTGGGAGATCAAAAATGGAAAAATCGAACAGAGACACGTTGGAAACGCAGGTTCTGCGGCTTTATGAGCTGATGCAGAAAATGCGCGGCGACTTGGCTATTTTGACAGATTCCACAGGCGATAAGCCAGTATTGGACACGGTTGCCGATCAACTTGTGTCTGTCGCAGACGATTCTGAGAGAGCCAACGTAGCGGTCTCGGACGCCAGCGAAAAAATTTCTGACATTGCCGAGGGCATGATCCGCGAAATCAAATACACCGGTGCTAGGCACATGTTCCAAGATATTGTCGATGCCACGGCGCGTATCGACCTTGCCTGCGAAGTTCAGGACGCTGCACGGGCGCGGATTATGAACGTGATCCAAACCATCAACCAGTTTGAAGATACGTTGAATTCATTGGTCGTCAAAGTCGGCAACGGCTCGGTCGCTGGTGTTGAAACCGCACTTTCCGGTATTAACATGATGGACGAAGACGATGGTGTCGAAACCATCAAAATGCGGTCGCACAAAGAACCTGAAACAAATGCATTCGAAAAACTGCTGGAAGATCAATAAGGCCTGATCTTTGCCAGCAGGCTTTGATTCAAAAATTTACCTAGAAACGACCGTCGTACGCTTTGCGGCCAATTGGGCATGCAATGAGCGTATAGGTGTCTGCGGCCAAACCTTCGGTGATGGCTGATTCTAATTCGGCCCGGTTGGTCGCCGTGACACCGCGCCCCCCCATGCAATTGGCCACGGCGGCAAAATCTGTGCCCCCGAAATCAACACCCAGGTTATCCTGACCGCCGCCGCGCTGTTTTAACTCGATCAGCGATAACGACTCATCGACAAACACGACCACAACAACTGGCAGTGCCATATCGCGAAGCGTCGCCAATTCGCCCAGGATCATTTCCATCCCACCATCGCCCGTAAATGCGATCACGGGTGTTTCGGGATCAGCCAGTTTGTGTCCCATGACCAAGGGCAACGCGCAGCCCATGGTACAAAGCCCGGTCGACTGCGCCAATTTCTGCGGCTCAAAACAATCCCATTGCTGGCTCAGCAAAATTCGATGCGCCCCCGTATCGACGGCAACAAAACCATTACGCGGAAATGCGTTCCGGGCGGCATCGATGACAGCGGCGGGTCCCCATTCTTCATCGCGCGGGAACGCGTCGGCCAGGGTCGCTTTCATGGCGGCGACTTCACCACCCGCCCATGTTAGGTTGCCGTTCAAGCCCTGGGTCAATGCCGTTAGGCCCGCATCCACATCGCACACGAACGAAATATCGGATTGATGCACAAAATGCCTGTTGGGATGGGCGGCGACTTCGATCACCGTTTTGCCCTCAATCGCGGTGCCCCACGTGTGACGCCAGTCGATCCGCATTTCAATCGGATCGTACCCCGCCAGCAAAATCACATCCGCCGCATCGATCATGGGCTTGAGCAATTTATAAGATTTTGGTGACAGGCCATGCCCGCCCAATGCCAATGCGTCGTCTTCGGGGACAACGCCCTTGGCCTTATAACTGGTGATGATCGGCATCGACAGGCGGTGCACGGCTTCGTTCAAGGTCTCTGCGGCATGGTGATGCAAGATGTCGACGCCTGCGATCACAAGCGGACGTTCCGCTGACGCCAGCGCATCGCGGGCACGGTCCAGATCGGCACCCGGTGCGGGCGCGACCTTGGCAATCGTTCCCGGCTTTGGGTATCCCGCCGGTTTGGTTTCAGCACCTGCTAACCCAATCGGCATATCCAGATGCACAGGGCCCGGGGGATCAGCGACGGCCAACGCGATGGCTTTGTCGATCATGACATCAACCGCACCCGGCGATATTACCATCGATGCCTTGGAAATCGGTGCAATCACAGCGGTATGGTCGAATACCTGGTGGGTATAGGTCTCGGCCTCGTTCGCGTCGACACAACCCGTTAAAAAGATCATCGGCACCTGGTCCTGCCAGGCGTTGGCGATCACGTTGATGGCGTTGACCACACCCGGCCCCACGGTCGCAACCAAAATACCCGGTGCGCCCGTGGCGTGATACGTGCCCTCGGCCATGAACCCGCCAGAATTTTCATGCTTTACCAGATGGAAATCGATGCCGGCTTTTTCCAAGCCCTCCATAAGATGCAACACCTCACCGCCTGGAATACCAAACGCATGACGGCAGCCCGCTTCATAAAGGTGTTGGGCAACAATTTCTGATGCCGTGCTCACTGCGCAGCATCCATCTTGGCGTAACCATCACGGGTCTGCGGCAATTTACGGTCCAGGATTTGGCCTGCGACCAAGTTCCGAAGCACCTGCGCCGTGCCGCCACCAATCGTGAACATACGGGCATCGCGGTACATGCGTTCCATCGGACGGTTACGGGAATAGCCCGCCGCACCGAACACTTGCAGGGCATCGGATGTCACCTTGATCGCCGTGTCGGATGCCATGATTTTAGCTTGTGCTGCCATCATCATATCGGGAAAGCCACCCTGCGTGGTTTCAGCCGATGACGCGGCCTTGTAGACCAGCGCTTGTGATGCCGCCAAGCCAACGGACATGTCCGCCATCATCCATTGTAAGCCTTGGAATTCACAGATCGGCCGTCCGAACTGTTCGCGTTCTTGGGAAAACTTGACGGCTTGCTCATAAGCCCCTTCGGCGATGCCCATGGCCACAGTCGCAGCCCCGACGCGTTGCGAATTATAGGCATTCATCAACCCGGCAAAGCCGCGTTTGATCCCTTCGGGTGGGATCACGGCCATGTCTTCGGATACAACCAAATCTTCGAAGATCATCTCGCATTCGGGGATACCGCGCAGACCCATGGCAGGTTCGCGGGTGCCGACGATCAGTCCTTCGGAAACATCACGGACAGCGATGAAACCACCGATCCCCATATCTTCACCGTCTTCGATGACCCGTGCAAAAATCAGATGCAACTTGGAAACACCACCTCCGGTGATCCAATGTTTCTTGCCGTTGATCACATAGGTATCACCCTTTTTGACCGCCGTTGTGGTCATATCCGTTGCGGCACTACCTGCATCCGGTTCAGTAATACAGATCGCAGGTTTATCACCCGCCAGGACCAATTCGGCCGCCAGCTTGCGCTGCTTGTCGGTGCCGTATTTCATGATCGCACTAACCGCGCCCATGTTGGCTTCGACCACGATCCTAGCCGTCACACCGCAAACCTTGGCCATTTCCTCTACCACCAGAACGGCGTGTAGGAACGTCAGACCACGGCCGCCCCATTCGGTCGGAATGGTCATCCCCATGAAACCAGCCTTGGTCAGTTCTTCGACGTTGTGCCAGGGGTAAGCTTCGGTGCGATCGACCTCGGCGGCACGATCAGCAATCACACGGGTCGCTAAGTCGCGCGCGGCGGCTTGGATTTCGCGGTAGTCGTCAGCTAAAGGGAACATGGTCGTCTCCTATAAAAGGGGCAGAGCATCAAAAGAAAATCGTCAAGATTGGCTACCCAACAATCTGTTCGCGTTGGTTATCCAACATATTATTTGCGTTGGTTATCCAACGACTCCATCGGTTCGTAATTTCTCTAATTTCTCATCATCCATATTCAGCATTTCACGCAACACTTCATCGGTATGCTCGCCCACCATCGGGGGTGGACGGCGATACGAAACCGGTGTTTCAGATAGATTGATAGGGTTGCCGATCAAGTGGCACAAACCGTCCTTGGCCGCAGGATGGTTCATATCGATGGCCATTTCGCGGTGCTGGACTTGCGGATCACTGAACGCTTGCGGGACTGTGTTAACGGGTGCCGATGGCACACCCAACGGTGCCAAACCGTTGACCCATTCGTCGGTGGTTTTCATCACCGTCATCTGGCGCAGCAGCGGTGTAATCGCGTCGCGGTTCCGAACCCTGAGATCATTAGACAAAAACCGCTCGTCGGTGGCCATTTCTGGTTTGCCCGCAAAATCACAGAATTTTACATACTGACCGTTATTGCCAATGGCGAGGATCACGTACCCATCCGCCGTCGGGAACACATCATAAGGCACGATGTTGGAATGCGCGTTGGCGCGACGCACGGGCTCTTTGCCCCACGTCAAATAATTCACACCCTCGTTAATCAGCCAGGCGATCTGCGAGTCCAGTAATGCGAGATCGATCAATTGACCTTGGCCCGTTCGATCACGGTGGCGAAGGGCCGCCAACAATGCCGACGTCGCATACATGCCGCACATCACGTCAGCAATGCCGACGCCGACTTTGTGCGGATCGCCATCAACGGGGCCCGTCAAACTCATGATACCACCGACGCCTTGAGCCAACATGTCGTAACCAGCGCGCTTGGCATATGGACCGGTGCGGCCAAATCCAGAAATATGCAAATAGACCAAATGCGGGAACTCGGCATGGATGTCTTCGTATCCCAGTCCATATTTATCCAAGCCGCCCACTTTGAAGTTGTGGCAAATGGCATCGCATTTCGACAGCATACTTTTGATCAGCGCAACACCGTCTGGGTTGGCAATATCGACAGCGATAGAGCGCTTATTGCGATTGGACGCCATGTAATAGGCACTCTCGCGGGTGTCCTGGCCGTCCTTGCCCTGCAAATACGGGGGACCCCAGCTGCGCGTATCATCACCATCGACCGGTTTTTCGACCTTGATGATATCCGCGCCCAGATCACCCAACAGCTGTGTGCAGGTTGGCCCCGCCAGAATGCGGGTCAAATCCATGATGTGAATGCCCTCAAGGGGGCCTGTGTTTTCGACAGATGTTTTCTCGGTCTCGGTGGTGTCAGTCATTATTCCTCCCTGCACGGCGATGCGTGAGTTGATTGTTTATATCGCGTTCATTTGTATGAGAAAAACGAAATATACTTTCCGTTTAATTGAGAAATTTTTATGTAAAAATATTGTCCTAAACGGCAAAAAGCGGCGTATCGGTGCATTCTACGTTAATTATTGGACATTTTCACCGAAAAGGCGTGGCAGTAAGGGCAAAAAACCCTATGTGGCGGAGTAGTATTCATTCATCGGGGTTTCTCATGCGTGTTGTTATAGATTTTTTCCGCCATGACGCTGCTGTCGGCGTTATCTTGCTCATTGCGGCCGTTTCCGCGCTCATACTTGATAATTCACCACTGGCCTATCTCTACGATCAACTGTTGACCACACCTGTCACGGTCGCAATCGGTGCGGGTTCAATCGATAAACCCCTGTTATTGTGGATCAACGATGGCTTGATGGCCGTGTTCTTCTTCTTGGTTGGTCTTGAGATCAAACGCGAAGTGTTAGCTGGACAGTTATCATCCCCTGCCAAAGCCGCACTGCCTGCTGTTGCGGCCCTGGGCGGTATGGTTGCCCCAGCCCTGATCTACGTCGCTTTTAACGCAGGCGACCCCACCGCGATTAACGGTTGGGCGATCCCTGCAGCAACAGATATTGCCTTTGCTCTTGGTTTGCTGGCTCTTCTTGGCAGCGGTGTACCCGTCTCGTTAAAGATTTTCCTTCTCGCCCTCGCCATTATCGATGACTTGGGTGCGATCATCATCATCGCCGCGTTTTATACCGAGAACCTGTCTATCCAGGCGTTGTCTCTGGCTGCGGTAGGTACCGTCGTGCTGTTTGCTTTTAACCGCCTCAAAATTATGAGCCTCGTACCATACTTGTTGGTCGGCACCTTTATATGGGTCTGCGTGTTGAAGTCCGGCGTGCATGCCACGCTGGCAGGTGTCGTTATTGCACTGATGATCCCACTCCGAGGTGAAGGCGCCCCACTGGAACGGGTCGAACACGCACTACATCCATGGGTCTATTTCTTCATCATGCCCGTCTTCGCATTTGCCAACGCTGGTGTGTCACTTAGCGGGATTGGCGTGGATACATTCCTACAGCCGATCACCCTTGGCATCATGCTCGGCTTGATCATCGGTAAACCGCTCGGCATCGTCGGCATGGTGTTCATTGCGGAACGTATGAAAATGGTGTCGTTGCCAGAAGGTATCGGCTGGAAAGCCATCGGCGGTATCGCCTGCTTGGCCGGTGTCGGCTTTACCATGAGCTTGTTCATCGGAACGCTGGCCTTTGCTGATCCAGCGAATGCGACCTACGTGCGGATTGGTGTGCTTTCAGGATCAACCGTGTCTGGGGTTTTGGGTATCATCTTGCTGAAGATGGCGCTCAATCGCATGAAGGCTGACGCCAACCTGAAAACGACCTAGCGCTTCTGATTATTTATTTGTTTCGTGTTTGCTGGTGAGGTCCGCAAGGATTTCGACCAGCGCACGGATCAAATGCATCTTCGGATTGTCGCGACGCTCCACGACCCCAATGACACGCCCCAGTGGGGGCTCGCCAAACGGAATTTTCTCAATGTTGTCGGGCAAATTTGCCCCGACCCGGTCTGGCACCACAGAAACACCCAGGCCATGCTCGACCATCGACGCGATGGCTTCGAGTGAATCAATTTCCATGCCCGTATGGACCTTGATCCCACGGTCTTTAAGATGCGTATCAATCAGTCGCCCAGCCCAGGCAAAGCGCTGAAACCGAATGAACGGTCCGGCCGCCAATAGTTCGCGGTCCGTTTTACCCGCAGTCCCTTTGGGTGCGATCACCATCAGCGGCTCTTCGGCAAACATGTGCCAGCTAAGTCCCGTTTGCAGCTGCGACGGTTCGGTGACGACGGCTGCATCCAACTCGCCACTATGCACCCGGCCCACCAAGTCAGCCGACAATCCACTGGAAACTCGGATGCGCAGATCAGGATGTTGTTGGCGGATCGCGTTCAACGAAGGGGGTAGGACGCCTGATAACAACGTTGGCACGGAACCGATATCCAAACTGCCTGCAAGCGCCTCGCCCGCGACCAAGTCGCTGAGGCTTTCACATTGTTCGATGATATCGCGCGCCCGGTCGACCAGGTTACGGCCGCGTGTGTTCAATCGTGGTGGACGCGTTGTACGATCAAAAAGCTTGGTTTCTAAATCTTCTTCCAACGCTTTGACGTGCAAGCTGATTGCCGATTGAGTCAGCCCAATGGCATCACCAGCCGCCGCGAACGACCCATTTTCAGCAATCGCAATTAATGTTTTGAGGTGGCGTAAATCCATGGCGCGAAGGGTAACGCCAATCATAAACGGGCGAAAGGCGTTTACGTATAAAGCACAGTCGCGAACATGATATCAGGGTGATAAGTTACAATTATATGTGGAAATGTCTCCAATCGAGACACCGATGAGGAGACTTAAATGCCCGCCAGCAAAACCATCCGCGATGTTATCCCAGATAACCAGGGGCCGGTGAAATTCATCAAATCTGGCAGCCCGCTGCGTCAAAGCATTGACTACTTGGCCGACAAAAAAATTGGCTGCGCGCTTGTCATCGATGCCGAGGGTGGATTGGCCGGGGTGATTTCAGAACGCGATGTCGTGCGTGCAATTTACGAACATGGCGGCGATGCCCTGGATTACGCGACCGATTCATACATGGCCAAGAACGTGGTGACGTGTTCAATGGACGATAGCGTGGCCAACGTGGCACGGAAGATGTCCGAACACAATTTCCGTCATTTACCCGTTATCGACGATGGGTACCTGTCCGGCATGATCAGCATGCGCGATCTGATGAGCCAACTGATCTCAAATAAATAAGAAAATTACTTTTGCGGATATGGGTTTTGGATTGATCGGACGAGTTTTTCTAAAACCTCACGGATCTGGGCTTCGTCGCAGCCCATCAGCACCGCATCCTCAAATGCGTCTTGGCATTCCTGACGGATTTCATCCAAGTTTTCGTGCAGCACCAATAGCTTTTCTTCGCACGACACCAGCTCGCCATCGGGCTGGCGCCAGGTGATGCTTTCGATATCAAACGGTTCGGATGGCTTGCTCATACGTTATGAGATAATCCTGTGGGCCATGGCATTCAAGGCATGGTCACGCGTATCATCAGCGCAGGTGGTCATCTAGCCAGACGTCATTGTCGTCATTTCTGCGCCGCGCGCCGCTGGGGGCATCGAATTCCCATGGTAAAGACGGGGGCTGATTGCCCTCTGGCTCCCAGGGAAGCGATGGTGGCTCGTTCCGGGGTTTTTGGCTCAGTGCCGTATCAACATGGCGCATATTCTTTTCGGTAACGCGGGCCAGGCGGTCCGCATTTTTCTCGATATATATCTGATGCGCGGTTCGGAATGCATCGCGGGCCCCTTCGAGGGCACCTCGGTCGCCCGCGACCCGGCCATACAAGAACATCGCCGAACCTAAGTTGTTTTGCGCAGACGCCCAATGCATGGGGGTGTGTTTGCGATCGCGAACGGAAACGACGGCGTTGCATGCCTCAATCGCGCGCAACAACATTTTCGGATTGCGGGTTTCACGCCCGATGACCAAGGCAACTTGTCCAAAGTGCCCCATCGCCTCGGCCCATTCGCTCGGGGTCTTTTGGCGGTCATAGACGGTAAGAGCATCATGGAATGCCTGCAACGCACGTTCCAGGGTTGCGGTATCACCGTTATCAAAATCCAACCGATAAAGTGCCAAACCCAATCGATCATTCAATGCCGCCCAATCTTGGGGGAATAAGCTAGGCCGCAAAATGGTCAGGGCAGCTTCGACATCTTGCATGGATGTACGTAGCGCGTCCGTATCATTCATCCGCTCGGCAATGAATTGGCCCAGGAATGCGCGGTCCTTATGCGCAAGCGCCCATTCAATCGGGGTTTGGTCAGAACTGAATACTGTCAGCGCACTATTGATCAGGGCCAGTGCAGTCTTGGCATCTTCGGACCGGCCTCTGAAGCGCATGGTGTTGGCAAAAATCCGGGCGCGCGCCAATTTATCTTCAGCGCTTTCCAATGGATCAAGGTTTCCAATATCGGCCACCAGATTATCGCGCGCATCTTCCATCAAAACTTCTAAGTCACGTTTCACGGTCAGCAGTTTGCCTGCTTCCTTGGTACGGACCGCCGCCAATATAGCGGCATGAATGCGATGTGCCCCTGACGAATCTAATGGCTGTGGCAGGACCAAAAGGCTCCACCCGTCGCCGATACGAAACGGATCAATGACACCAAAATCACGGACAAAAAATCGGATATGAACAATGCTGCCCGATGGTGCCACCTGCCCCCAAACCAGCACGTCACCACCATTGTCGATCAACCAGCGCTCGCAGACTTTGCGTAGCTCTCGCATCGCGCGGACGGGATCGCCGCCGGGGTCTAGGGCAACTTGCGCATTCAATGGTTTGGCACGAAGGCCACGACGTTTATTGAATTCCGCCACCAAATGCTGAGTTGCTAGTTCACCGTTGAGCCCCGAAAGTTCAGCAACGCGAACATCAATCCGGTCGTGAATATCGGCGAATTCAGGTTTCAAAAGACGGCGTAATAATCCAGGTTTTAATACGGTCGAGGCCGGGTCTTGGGCGCTGTAATCGGTATCAGCCTGTGCCGATAATGCGACCAACGCATTCGACGGCGAGGCTTGTATCCGTTGTGGTTTGGTTTGGCGTCCGGCGGCTTGGGCCTTGGCTGGTTTTCGGCCGAGCAATTGTACCGTTTGTTCGAGCGTCAGGACTTCAACCCTGAGGTTACCAAGTGCCTGGGCAGTATCGGTCATCGCCAAACCGTCTAGGAATTCATCGGCGCCAACCAACGCACCGCGATCCAAAACAGCCGTAGGCGCAGACAACCCGTCAATGGAACGGGCGAGTTCGACCGATCCAGTGATGATCCGAAATGCAGCTTCGGGCACATGCCCTTCG
>Ga0115566_10003179_pt1 | contig 13321 bp, 13 predicted proteins | sample COGITO_mtgs_1204_3_FD_87173 | JGI IMG/M metagenome (GOLD analysis project Ga0115566, IMG submission 87173) | Pelagic marine microbial communities from North Sea - COGITO_mtgs_120405 | ecosystem: Environmental > Aquatic > Marine > Epipelagic | place: Germany:Helgoland, sampling site Kabeltonne...
CGGTTTGGCTTACCGCGGTTTGGCTTACCGCGGTTTGGCCCTGATACCCCGAACCGAATCCACCGTTATTTTTGGCAGTTCCCTGGGTAGCATTGTTGTTTTGTATCTGACCGAAAGATTGCGAGTCCTGTGGGAGGACAACCATAACATTCAGTAGTAGTGTGGCGATAATTTTTGCGTTGTGCATGTTTCTTCCCTGAGTCAGCACGGTTTTTCGAACGGCTTATTTTCTTCCTGAATGCACCGTTCGAGCGAATTGGGTCTTGATTGCCCGACAATATTTGGCGACGGGACTTGTGTTCGACACAAATCTAACATGGTTTGCGAGAATCTCACATATCGATTTACCGCTACCGTACATGTCGAATCCACCGTAAAATCTTGGCTTCAATCCGCAAAATCAAAATGCTGAATTAGACGTGAAAATCCTGCTTAATGAGAGCGAACTTCAAACCGGTGTCGAGAAACTTGCGCAGCAAATCGCCGACACCTATCGGGAAAACCCACTAACAATCGTTGGGGTCATGACCGGTAGCGTTGTGTTGCTAGCGGACACGATTCGCAAACTTTCGATGCCACTACGAGTTGGCGTGGTCCAGGCTGCCAGTTACGAAGGTGATCGTCGTGGCGATCTGAAAATCAATGCTGAGCTCATGCCTGACATCTCTAAGCGTGCGGTCCTGTTGATTGATGACATTTTTGATACCGGCCATACTTTGGAAAAAGTCGTCGGGTTGATGAAGTCGTTTTCACCCAGCTCGATTCGTTCTGCTGTGCTTTTGAAAAAAACAGGGCGACAGGAGGTTCAATACACGCCAGATTTTATTGCCTTCGATATTCCAGATGAGTTTGTTGTTGGCTACGGTTTGGATTTCAACGACGAATATCGAAACTTGCCCTACTTGGCGGCACTTGAAGAATCGGACTTGGCGAAGCATCGTAATTAAATGAATCTGGTTGCGTTTGTGTTTCCCAAATCGTCATGCCGGTTTCAATCTGTAGCGATTCCATCGAGTTGCGATATGGATTACCGAATTTGTTTCAAAACACACTTGAAATTATTAAATTAAGTTCTTTATGAAAAGAAGTCGCATCGTAATGATCTCTCGCAGATTCTGGCCGCTGGTCGGCGGCGCGGAACGAGCGATGGCAGGATTGGCTTCACAATTTCATTCTGAAGGTCATTCGGTACGATTTCTGACCGCACAATGGGAATCAAATTGGCCAAGTGAATTGGTTCATCGCGAGGTTCCCGTCACACGGCTGAATCACCCCAAGACTAAAGGTTGGGGTACGTTTCGCTACATGACCCATTTAAAAAACTGGCTGAAGGAACATCACACAGAATATGATGCGATCTTGGTATCGATGCTTAAACACGATGCCTATGCCGCAACGAAGACAGCGCATCGATTTGACATCCCAGTCGTGATTCGTGCAGAAGGCGCCGGCCCGACTGGCGATTGCGAATTCCATCGAACGGCCCGATTCGGCGCTCGGTTAAAACAGGGATGCCAAAAAGCGGACGCAATCATTGCACCGAGTCAGCTGGTCTCTCAAGAGCTTCTGGATGCGGGCTTCGAACAAGACCGCGTACGTTTTGTGCCCAACGGTGTCGAAGTCCAAGCGTCCAACATTGACAAAACAGAAGCTCGTTTGTCACTAGGTGATGCGCATCCGATTTTGCAAGTGAACACAGGCGAGCCATTGGTCGTTTACACTGGCCGATTGGACAAAGAGAAAGGTTTGCTGGATTTAATTGATGCTTGGAAGATCGTGGGTACTATCTTCCCAAACGGTCGGCTTTGGCTGGTTGGTGAAGGTTCGGACGGCCGAGCCATATGGGACCACATTCGCGAACAGCAACTTTCTTATCAAATTATCCTACCAGGCTCGTTCGATGAAGTATCCGATTTGCTTGCTGCTGCTGATGCGTTTGTGCTGCCATCTTATCAAGAAGGCATGTCACTTTCGTTACTGGAAGCGATGGCCGCAAACGTTCCTGTTGTCGCTACCGATATTCCGGGGAACCGAGATTTAATTCAGGAGGACAAAGGGTTGCTTTGCAAAGTTCGCGATCCAGAATCTTTGGCCACCGCGATCCTCGATGCGTTGCAGCGACAAGGCCCGTCTAAGCAGCGTGCCGAAACCGCCAAACAATATGTAATCGAGAATTACTCACTGGAAAAAATGGCTCAAGAGCACTTGGAAATTATAGAAAAACAGATTTTTGCCAGCAAAAGATAACGGCAGCGATGATCTTCCCCGAAACTTACGATTTAAAAAACCGAGTTCGAAGAAATGGCGAAAAAACGAATTTTGCAAATCATTCCAACGCTCGTTCGTGGCGGAGCCGAAAAGCAAATGACGCTATTGGCAACTCACTTGCCGGCCGACAAATTCGAAACTCAGGTTTGCACGTTGACATCAGATGGACCGTATCGAGAAGAACTTGAAGCGGCAAACATTCCGATTCACTCCATCAACAAAAAGTGGAAATTCGATATCGGTGCCTACTTTCGACTGAAGAAACTGATTAAGGAATTGAAGCCCGACCTGGTTCACACTTGGATATTCGCAGCCAATAGTTACGGACGGTACGCTGCGTTCAACTCGGGCGTGAAGTCAATCATTGCAGGGGAACGTTGCGTCGACCCCTGGAAACGCTGGCATGAATTTGCCATCGACCGCTACCTGGCCAAGCGAACGCAAGGGATTGTCACCAACAGCTCTGGTGTCAAAGACTTTTATGAGCAAAAAGGACTCGCGCCGGAATCGTTTACGATTATCCCAAACGGTATTTCGATGCCTGATCAAAAACCGATTAGTGAAATGCGGCGCGTTCTTTTGGAGGCATTACAATTGCCTCCCGAAACAAAACTGATCGGCGCGATCGGACGCCTTTGGCCGCAAAAACGATACAAAGATCTGATCTGGGCGGCGGATTTATTAAAGTGCATTCGAGACGACGTCCACTTATTAATTATTGGGGATGGCCCGCTGCGATGGCGTTTAGAAAAGTTTCGAGACCAAGTTGAAATTGCCGATAAAGTCCATTTCCTTGGTGAGCGACCGGATGCAAAGGAAATCGCCTCCTGTCTGGATTGTTTCTGGATCGCCAGTGATTACGAGGGGCAATCCAACGCGGTCATGGAAGCGATGTCAGCTGGCGTTCCTGTCGTTGCCTCAGACATTGCCGGTAACCGCGACTTGGTGATCCACGACGAAACGGGCCTGCTCGTCGAAGTCGGCAACCGCGCCGGATTTGCTCAGATGACGGAGCGAATTCTGAACGATCCCGATTTGGCGACACGGCTCAGCATCAATTCGATCGATCGTATGCAATCGGAGTTCTCAATCCAAACGATGATCAACCGTTACGCCAAATATTACCTTGAGTTACTTTCTAAGTAGCCAATGTCAATCCATCCTCTAGCGAGGCAATCAATGCCCGATTCCATGGACAAAGTTTCGATCGGCTTACTCGCTTTATTTCTGTACGCTCATGCTTAGATCAACGCGATGAGAATTTGTGTTTTCGACGGATTGCCCTAGCGCATTTGAAAAATGCTTGTACGCGGAATCATGCACCTACAAGATGAGCGAGATGACCGGTATTCAAGAGATTCGCTGGGCCTCGATTTTTTACCGTTACGTGTGTTATCTTTCAATAATGAAGATCTTGGTGTTTTTTGCTGCCACGGCAGGCCTCAAAGTTGTTGCTGATCATACGCTTCCAAATTCCCTGACTAAAATAGTTTTCGACGCTCTCACTCCACTTTCCGCTACTCGACACTAATGAATAGATCAAAGAGTCATCAACTTTATACTCTCGCAAAAGAATTGATGCCCGGCGGTGTGAATAGCGCCGCCCGAGCATTTGGCGCTGTCGGTGGTGAACCGATCATCATCGAAAGCGGCGATGGACCATACATCTACGATGTTGATGGAAATCAGTACATCGATTACATCGGCTCTTGGGGGCCGATGATTCTGGGACATCAACATCCCAAGGTCAAAGCAGCGTTACATTCGGTGATCGACAAAGGGACATCGTTTGGGGCACCGACCGAAGCTGAAAATGACTTGGCGCAGCTGATCATCGAAGCTATTCCATCGGTCGATATGGTTCGAATGGTCAGCAGTGGAACCGAAGCGACAATGAGCGCGATTCGATTGGCACGTGGCTACACCGATCGCGACTTGATTGTCAAATTCGCGGGAAATTATCACGGACATGTTGATAGCCTGTTGGTGGCGGCAGGCAGTGCAGCAGCGACGCTTTCGGTTCCCAACTCGCCCGGCGTCACCGCGGCGACCGGCAAAGATACCATGGTACTGGAATACAATGATGTATCAGGATTCGAGTCAGCGATGAAAGAACAGGGCGACAAGATTGCTTGTGTGATCATGGAACCTGTTTGCGGAAACATGGGATGTGTAACCCCGACCAAGGAGTTTCTGAGGGTCGTCCGATCACTAACAGAAAAGCATGGAATCGTTCTGATTTTTGACGAAGTTATGTGCGGATTCCGAGTCGCTTACGGCGGAGCCCAAAGTCTTTATGGTGTCACGCCAGATCTAACCACAATGGGAAAAATTGTTGGTGGCGGATTACCACTGGGTGCATTCGGCGGCAAACGCGAAATCATGCAAAACATTTTGCCTGCGGGAAAGGTTTTTCAGGCCGGGACACTTTCTGGAAATCCGGTTGCAACGGCAGCAGGCATTACGACACTGACTGAACTGCGTGACAATCCGCCGTACGAACACCTGGAATCCATTACAGCACGGCTTGAAGCGGGACTTCGAAAAGAAGCAGAAGCCAACGGAATCAGTTTTCAAACCAATCGAGTCGGCAGCATGTTGACTTTCTTTTTCGCAGACCAACCGGTGATCGGCTGGGAATCCGCTGCGAAATGCGATACCGAGAAATTCGCGAAGTACTTCTGGGGGCTCATGGATCGCGGAGTCTACATGCCATGCAGCCAATACGAAGCTCTTTTTGTGTCAGCCACTCATTCGGAAGAAATCATTGACCAATCGATCTCGGCAGCAGGCGAAGTGTTCGCTGAAATCACCGACTAGCGATGGATTTAAAGCTTCGTCTCAAAGCGGAAAACGTAACACAGTAAGCTTCGTCTCGAAGCATCAACCAAGTCACCGCCCGCCGGAATTTGCTGCCCAACAAATCGGATTTTCCGATTCGGGACAGCGGTTCACCGAAGCCACTTCGGACGGAAGCCACTTCGGACGGAAGCATGGAACTTTCAGCTTTACAATCGATCACTTGTGGGATGTAAAACTTCCGACCCAATCTTGAATCAATCGCTGAGAAACCAATCCGAAATTCAATTCAAACTCTTCTTTAAAAAGTTGATTTGAGCTCGCACGAAATTGAGCCCTGGATTTAAATTCAGGGCGCGATGAAAACAGTCGATCGCATTGAAGTTATCGCCGATCTCTAAAAATGAATGGCCCATGCCGATTGCAGCAGGGTAATGGTAGGGATTCAATTCCAACGCTTGATGGCAATCCTTAATGGAATCAGTGAAGCGAAGCAGATTGAATTTCGCGATCGCCCGTTGATTCCAGGCTTCGGCGATGGACGGGTTGGCTGTGATCAGGCACGATGCTCGAACGATCGCCTTCTCAAATTGATTTGAAAGGTTCAATCTCTCAATCACCAACAATTCTTTTTGTTGCGTGTCAGTCCCTGTGCGAAACCATAATTGTTGTATTGCATGTTCAGCCATGGAACGAACAGTCGTATCCGGGTCTTGAAGGACTTTGCCAAGCCGATGATTGGATTCGTAATCTGCAAGAAATCCCAGGGCCAATACCGAGGCACGACGAACCATCTGAGAGGACGCAGTGGTCAATCGTTCAATGGTTCCCACCAAATAGGATTGCGAAACACTTTTGATGAATGAAGGGCAATCATCGTCCGATAAATATTTTTCGTACAGTTGGTGGAGCAGTGGCTTCATCGAATGTCTAAACCATGTTGTAAAATCTAGTGCCACAGGAGCGGGAAGGCCGATCATCAATTTGGCACTTGCAAGCTTCTCTGCACATTAAAGTGGACATCCTGCCGAAGCGTTTCCTATACTCTGAGTTTAATTGCAGCGCGCGATTGCTCAATTCGCATTCCTGGCGTGATTTCAAAAACAACCAATTTGCCCACCCGATTTTGTAAAACAATTTCGATATTTATGACGAAAAAACACCTAATCGCGCTATCTTCCGCATTGTTTGCAGGTATAGGTTGCTTGCTCTTACTCGGAATTGAAACCGGTGCAGCGCAAAGCTGGAAATCGGGAAGCGCCCTGCGTGATACGCTTGAGGGAAAAATCAAATTCGCGTCAAAAGGTGAATTGGTTGACGATTTAGCAAGTCTTTCCCAAAAGTCAGGCGTCGCAATTTTGTTGGATCGAGCGATCGATCCCAGCCAGAAGGAAGCAATCCCCGGCGACCTCATGCCGCTGGGAAAACTTCTAGATCAAGTCGCGGAGCAACAGAACGGTACCGCGATTCCAATCGGTTCATCGATCTACATCGTACCGAGAACCAAGGGGGCAAAGCTGGACACCTTGCGTGCTATCCAAAAGAACCAGCTTTCGAAGCTGAGTACCACTTTAAGAAAGTCATTGCTGCAAAACCGCGAATTAAGTTGGACCTATCTTTCCAATCCGAAAGACATTTTGAATGCAATTGTGAATTCGGTCGGTTTTAAATTGGTAAATCACGAATTGATCGAACACGATTTATGGCGTGCGCAACAGTTACCCAATCTTCCCGTTTGGGAGCAACTTGCATTGCTGTTCAACATGATGGACCTCGCGTTTGTGATCGATGAAGCAAAGAAGACGATTACGGCAATCAAGCTGCTTGATGATCAATCCATCCTGGTCCCTTACAGAAAGAATTATCTTGCCCGCATCAAGGAGTTTTTAGCGAGTGAAAACGTAACAAGTGCCAAACTAGCCGAGCAACGAGGGACTGTCTTTGTTCAAGCTCCGTATTCTGTGCATAACCAATTGGCAACATTGTTAATCCGAAAAAAATCATGGAAGAACAAAATCGTTTCCGGCTCAAAAGAAGTATTCGATTTGAAGACCAACGCAATGCGTGGTGCAATCTTAAAAACGATCGCAAACAATCGCGGCGTTGAACTCCGATACAATGCCGCAGTCGCAAATCAACTGCAACAAACCGTTAGTATCAATGTCAAACAAGCGTCAGCTGATGACCTGATTAAATCCACTTTAAGCGGGACAACTCTGCGTTATCGATTAACCGATACGCACCTAGAAATAACGCAGTAGTGTGAATTCGTTGGTTGATATTGAATGGAAATAAAATTTCTTCGGCATGGCACATTTTCTTCAAGACCCATTTTATCAGCCGTCTGGACGCCAGTTGCAGTTCCATAAATCACAGTTCCATAAACCACAGTTTCATTAGCCGTTTGGGCGATAGCCCCGGTTCCGCCAACACAACACTACCGGGGCTATACGTTTTTCACGCGACCTTTCCATGGACACAACTGAAGAACCAGTCGCCTATTTCATTACTTGGACCGTCTTCGGAACATTCCTGCAGGGCGACGCCCGCTGGTGGCGGAAAAAACGGCGTGGCTCACAATCCCCACAACCTCGATTGGGACGTTGGCACCGCGAACGCCTCAAACACGATATCATTCTCTTGAACCATGAACATCGCGATATCGCCAAAGGTGAAATCGAATTTAATTGTAAAAATCGGGGTTGGAAATTATGGATTGCAAATCCACGGTCAAACCACGTTCACGTTGTGGTATCGGCAGATGGGCATTCGGGAGACAAATTTCGCGATCAGTTGAAAGCGAATTGCACTCGTGGCTTGCGGCAATTTGATACCCTATTTTTGGAGCGACCGGTTTGGACAACTAAGGGCGATTGGCAATGCATCAACACAGATGGTGATCTGCATGACGTCATCGAGTATGCCGGTACCGCCCAAGATCAAATGGAATTCAAATGAGTCGAATACAAATCAACCGCAGTTCCATCAACCGTTTGGGCGATAGCCCCGGTTCCGTCAACACAGCACAACCGGGGCTATCGCCCAAACGGCTAATCAGTTCCGCCAATTTTTACGGCTATGTGTTAGGTCGTCGCATGTGACCAATCAGCATCGAACAAAACGTCAAAGCTTTTTTAGGCGGCGACTCAACCAAAAAATTTAGCTCGGGTTCAACCCAAACCATTTTTCACGCCTTTCAAACCTTCAAACCAACACCAATACCTCGGAAACCGAATGCTAATCCCTACCGCTATCCTTGGAGCCCTGCTGATCCCCGCAATTTTCATATGGGTAAACTACAACCAATTGGTAGGTTTACGCCGATACATCCAGAACGCGTGGAGTAACATCGATACGGAATTACAGCGTCGCTATGACTTGATTCCCAATCTTGTCGCGACGGTAAAGGGTTATGCCAAGCACGAAAAAGAAGTTCTTGAAAACGTAACTCAATTGCGAAATCAATGTCGCGCCAACTCCGGCCCCATTCATGAGCAGGCGGTCGAAGAATCCTTGCTGGTCGGCGCGTTACAACGGATGTTTATGATTGTCGAGAACTATCCACAACTGAAAGCAAATGAGAACTTTTCGCTGTTGCAAACCGAATTAGTCAATACTGAAGACCGCATTCAGGCCGCCCGGCGATTCTTTAACGGTAACGTTCGGGATTACAACGTAAAATGCGAATCATTTCCATCGATCATCATCGCCAAAATGTTCGGTTTTGAGCCACAGGACTTTTTTCATGTGGAATCGTCAGTTAGGGAAAATCCAACAATTGAAGTTTAATTTGCGACTAATGTCGGATCATCGTCGATGATAAACTGCTTGGATCTAATGCCCAAATTGGCTTTACCGCACGAATCTTGATAAACTAAAGACATGAAAATTCCCCAAAATCATAAGTGCAGCGGTCCGGTTGCCAGCCGCATTTCGCGGCGTTCGGTTGTTCAGCTAGGTGGCGGAGTTTTAGGCGGCTTGGGATTGTCGCAACTCCTTGAAGCCCAAACCGTCTCAGCAAATTCAGAACGTTTTTCGAAAAACAGCGTTGACGATCCCGCGGTCATATTTGTCTGGCTTCCCGGTGGCCCCCCGCATATGGAAACCTACGATCTCAAGCCGAACGCACCGGCTGAGTATCGAGGCCAATTTCATCCGATTCGAACCAATGTTGCCGGGATCGAAGTCTGCGAATTGTTACCGCAACATGCTAAGATAGCAGACAAGTACAATCTGATTCGATCGTGCCACCACGAATTCGCAGATCACGGGGGCGGACACAAGCGATTTCTTACCGGACGCAAACCAAAAACGCCAACCGGTTTCGTCAACGATGCACCGATGGTCGGCTCAGTCGCATCCAAATTTCTAGACAGTCGGCCGAACCCTAGCGGCCTTTGCAATTACATTGTGCTTGGCAATGGGCGCGTCAATAACGTTGATACATTTAGTTTTGGCTCGGCATACCTTGGGAACGAAACACATCCGTTTCGAGTCTCCGCCGATCCGAATTCTGATAAGTTTAAGGTTCAGAATCTGTCACTGGCTAGTGGATTGTTCGAGGAACGCGTTGGCGACCGAGCAAACTTAATGCGAGGATTTGACACCGTTCGTCGCCAAATCGAAAAGAATGATTTCGGGCGATCAATCGATACTTTCAACGATCGAGCTTTGACGATGATCACGTCACAAAAAGCTCGCGAAGCGTTTGATCTTTCTAAGGAAAAGGAATCACTCAGAAATCGATTTGGTCGGCATGAATGGGGACAAAGAGCAATTCTGGCGAGGCGTTTGGTGGAGGCTGGAGTCCCCTGGGTTACTGTCGTGATGGAGAATCCGTACGTTTCGGGAATCAGCATGCCGAAATACGGCACATACAATTGGGACAGCCATGCAGTGAACTGCCATCTGTTTAAGGATGCGGTCGTCCGGCTGCCAGTCTACGATCAAGTGATCTCGGCGATGATTGAAGATCTTTACGAGCGTGGATTGAATCGGCGTGTGATGCTGGTGGTCACCGGCGAATTCGGTCGCACACCACGATTAAGCACTCAGGTTGGATCTCAAACGAAGATTTCCCAACCCGGTCGTGATCACTGGCCACGCGCGATGAGCATGTTGGTCAGTGGCGGGGGCATGCGAACCGGTCAAGTCATTGGTTCGACAAACGCCAAGGGTGAAGAACCGAAAGATCGTCCACTTACACCCAACGATTTATGGGCGAGTGTTTATAAACATCTTGGGATCAATCCGGAACTTTCCTTTCCTGATCACGCTGGTCGTCCGATGCCAATCCTTCCATTTGGCGAATCAATTCACGAGCTTGATCCGGTCGCGTAAATGCCACCCTATCAAAATCTGTCGTCGAATCGAAACATATTCCGCGGCAAATCACGATGCGTGTTTTAAAATGAACCGATGGTAACTTCGAATCAGGATATTGATTTTGGTAGACGGCTCGGTGGCAGCGGCGTACCGGCGTGGATTCTTTCTGCGCTGTTCCACTTTTTCCTTGTAGTCTTGCTTGCCTTCGTCATTCGCGAAGAGCCCAAAGGAGTCCGTGACGAACCAGAGCGAACGGGAGGAATCATCCTGGTGAAAAACAGTCCGACGAAAACGGAGTATTTTACCGAAGAAGATATTCAAGAAAGCGCCGAACAGGCGAATGCCGGAAACGCATCGGCTCTTGAACAAGCGCTTCCCAAACTAAATGAACTGAATGAATCACTTCCGGGTTTTTTGCCAAGCGACGATGATTTTGGCAAAATCGGAGCCGAACTGGGTGACAATATTCTTGGCGCGGAAACCTTCCTTGATGGAATCAGCAAAGGCATCAAGGAGGGTGTTTCAAAAGACGTAACCACGGAGGTCTTTGGCGTTCAAGGAACCGGCACAAAGTTTGTGTACGTTTTTGATCGATCGGGAAGCATGGACCAATATGGCGGCAAACCGCTACGCGCGGCCAAGTCGCAATTGCTATCCAGCCTTAATTCGCTTGGCCCGGACCAAATGTTTCAAATCGTTTTTTACAACGATTTCCCTCGTGCACTTACACCACGTGGTGGTAAGCCGAAACTTCTATTCGCAACCGAGGCCAACAAGAGAGACGCCAAACGTTTTGTATCGGGAATTTCAGGAAGTGGTGGAACTCATCATTTATCGGCCCTCAAAATGGCCGTCGATTTCGGACCAGATGTTTTGTTCTTCCTGACCGACGCAGATGATCCACTGAAGAATGAAAAAGAATTAGATACGATCGACCGCTGGAATAGAAATGCGGCGACGATCAATTCGATCGAATTCGGCACAGCGTCGTCGGGTGACCGAAATAATTTTCTGGTGAAACTAGCCCGACGTAACGGCGGTCAATACGTTTTCAAAAATGTGACCCTTTTTATTGATTGACAGACCAGGAACGTATTTCTCGTTCAACGCCGCGAGCGACCCGCAGGTTCACAACCCGCTTTCTTTGTCATGGCTCGGCAGCGTAGATAGACCCACGAATTTCGAAGGGTGGTGTTTAAGAGCCCTGACTTTCGGCGTGACAGTAACGCTCGGCCCATTGGGCAAGCGGTCTGACGGTTGAATCGAAGTTAATTATTGATGAAGTCTTGCGGTGTTCTAACGTTACTCGCTGGGAATTTCGGCCTTAGCATGGACGATTGCCGTACAACCTCTAAACTTAACCTCTAAACTTTCAGTCACTCAAAGAAGCACCCGCCCCATTTGGCGGAAATACCAAAAATTGAAATCCACGCATGAATCCAATGTCAAATCAACCTGCGAATCTCAAGGAACTTTTGGAATCTGGATGGCAGTCAAAAACTGTCAAGCAGGAAATTTACGATAACTTTGTGAAGCAGCTTGCCAGCGGAGACGAGCTCTACCCGGGAATCGTCGGATTTGAAAACACCGTCATTCCTGAAATTAACATCGCTTTGCTGTCGGGCCACGACATGTTGTTTCTGGGAGAAAAAGGGCAGGCCAAAAGTCGCTTGATGCGAGGTTTGGTCAAGTTTCTCGATCCGGAAATTCCTTACGTCGATATTCCGGAAGCACCATTCCATGAGGATCCGCTCAATCCATTAAGCTCAGTCGTCAAAAAATTCATCGGCGAAAACGAAGCCGAAAATGTACCGATCGCATGGTGGCAGCGGGATGACCGCTATGCCGAACGCTTAGCGCCCGGAACGAAGTTCGCCGACATCATTGGTGAAATCGATCCAGCTAAATTGGCTGGTGGGGTGAGCATGTCGACCGAAGAAGCGTTGCATTTTGGACTGATCCCCAGAATGCACCGCGGCATTTTTGCTGTGAACGAACTTCCTGAATTGGATGAACTGGTCCAAGTTGGCCTGTTCAACATTTTGGAAGAGAGAGATGTGCAGATTCGTGGTTACCCCGTTCGCTTTGAAATCGACGTAATGATTTTGTTCTCTGCGAATCCATCAACTTACAATCGTAGCGGCAAAGTGATTCCGCAACTGAAAGATCGAATTGGCTCGTTGATTCAGACGCATTACCCCAAAGAACGCAGCATGGGAATTGAGATTACAGAGCAAGAGGCGAACGTTGAACTAGGCGGCGAGTTCCCGGTTTCCGTTCCATTCTTCATGAAAGAGATCATCGAGCAAATCACGGTACAAGCTCGGAAATCAAAATTCATTGATCAACAATCTGGCGTCAGTGCTCGGTTCTCGTTGGCCAATTATCGAACGATGATTTCAAGCGCGAGGCAGCGAGGTATTGTGCTTGGTGAATCGCCTGCCGTGCCACGAATCAGCGACCTAGGGCATCTGTATACATCCAGTCTTGGGAAACTAGAGCTTGATCTGATGGGCAGCCATCAAATGAGTGAAAAGCAAATTTTGGATGCGGTCATCGCTGAAGCGGTTTCCGTTGTCTTCTCGGAGTACGTCGATCGTCACGGGCTTGCCGAGATTGCTGAGCTATTTTCCAAAGGGATCAAGATCGAAGTGGGTGACATGTTGCCATCGTCTGCCTATGCCGAACGATTGCAACGTGTGCCTCCCGTCTGGGAGAAAGCATTCGAGGTGAACGCGGCGGAAAATGACGCGGTTCGGGCGTCCTGCGTCGAATTCGTTTTGGCCGGGCTTTATGCGCTCGACAAAATCTCACGTTCGCAGCATCACGGCGGCATGAGTTACGAAACGTAAAGCGTTCGCTTTTGGTTTAATGTTGGTGGTCCATAGGTTGGGTTGACCGGAAGCCACATTCCCCAAAACTTAAATTC
>Ga0115566_10003183_pt1 | contig 13312 bp, 12 predicted proteins | sample COGITO_mtgs_1204_3_FD_87173 | JGI IMG/M metagenome (GOLD analysis project Ga0115566, IMG submission 87173) | Pelagic marine microbial communities from North Sea - COGITO_mtgs_120405 | ecosystem: Environmental > Aquatic > Marine > Epipelagic | place: Germany:Helgoland, sampling site Kabeltonne...
GTGAGTAACCGAAAAGGTTTTTTGCCGCGTCGAGCCTCGAGTCGATCTTGGAGCAGCCAAATTTCTCGAGCCGGTATGCTAAAACGTTTTGGGATGGCGATAACCGCTTGCTGTTGATAGAAGACTTGATCAGCGGCAACGGCCGCCGCATCGTTTCTTGAATAATCATCGCCTTCAATCAAGGCCTTTTTGAGTTGCACAAAGGGCGCCCATAAGAGGGCAGCGAAGATGAATGCCGGGGTAACCGGCGAGCCAATAGCAATTCGATCGTCCGTTGATTTGAGCGCAAGCTGAATAAGCGCCTCGGCTTGGCCTTCTTCGGCCATGGTCGGAAACAAAATGCGACTGATTTGATATTGGCACAAGGCAAGATAGGTGGATTGCGCAAATCCCGCCATAAACAGCTTTAAGGTTTCCTCGAATAGGCGCGCCGGCGGTATTTCGGCTAGAAGCGGTGCTAGATCGATGATTTTCTGTTCAAGGGTTGGGGCTAAATCGAATTTAAGTTTGGATTTGAAGCGGATAGCTCGGAGCATTCTTACCGGATCTTCTTTGAACCGTGTCGCAGGATCACCAATCAACCGGAGTCGTCTGCTTGTAAGGTCATCGAGACCCTGATCGGTGGGATCTAAGACGCGCTCGTCCGTTGCGCAGTAGTACAGTGCGTTAACGGTAAAGTCTCGTCGGAAGGCATCGGACTCAAAAGAGCCAAAGACATTGTCATCAAGCACATGCCCCGCATCGTTTGATTTCTGCGCATTGTGCTGCGCTCTAAAGGTCGAGACTTCGATGATCTCGCGCCCAAATCGAACGTGAACGATTTGAAAGCGCCGACCGATGATCCGGGAATTCCTGAAAACCTTATGAACCTGTTGCGGGGTTGCGTTCGTTGCAACATCAAAATCTTTGGGTTTAAGTCCCAACAGTAGGTCTCGTACACAGCCGCCGACAAGGTACGCCGTAAAGCCTTGCTCTGTTAAACGAAGCACAACTTTAAGTGCCTCGAGGCTAATTTCCGAGCGGGGTAAGTGTTCAGCGCTATTTGAATTTTTACCCACAGAATGCGTCTTAATGGCGTAAGGAGAGTGTAACAGATCAAATGCGAGACAGCGCGTTCGGGTGGTTTAAAAAGAAAAGGGGAAGCCTAAGCTTTCCCCTCAGCGAGCATGGTCTCTTCATTATTATTGTTCTTGCTTGGGCCTGATTATTGTTGTTGGCATCCAAGTGTCTTAACTATCGCAGGATGCGACGCATTTGGGAAGTGCGCATTTTGAGCAAGCGCAGGGATCAATCCTCTGAGAAGTCGTGGGCTTGCAGGGCGTGCCAGGTTCGGCCATCAGGTCCAGGATCCGGTTTAGCCGGTATTAAGCGTACTGGTTTAAGCTTGCTGCCCTGCGGTTTGAAGATCTGTTTCGCGTTGAGTTAGGGGTACCAGCGGATTGGTTTGTATGTGGGCTAGCCGCGCATCAGGGCGGTTTTATGTGGCAGAACCGGGATGATTAGAGTGTTTTTCCGATGAGTTTCGGTATGCGGTCAATGCGCCAATTTTTGATTGCGGTGTCCAAAATTGTCTTGGGGTTATCCGAGGCGATGATGGGTTGATTGAGAAAGCGCAAAGCCTGATTCAGGTTGTCAGCTGCCGCTTCCGTGTCGACCGGAGGCGCATGGGTTTGTTTGCTGAGTTTTTGGCCATCCCTGCCGAGGACCATCGGTAAATGCAGGGTCTCTGGTGGTTTCACACCGAAGGCATGATACAAGCAGGTTTGCATGGGGGTAGCGCTCAAGAGATCGGCGCCTCTAACAATGCGGGTGACCGCTTGAGCAATATCATCAACCACAACCGCGAGTTGGTAAGCATGTAATCCATCTCGCCTGTGAACGATAAAATCACCAAAATCTTTACCATGGGTCCAAGTCAGAGCACCTTGCGCCAGATCTTTTTGTTTGATTGTTGTCTCGCTAACGCGAAACCGTAAGGCAGCGGGCTGCTCGAAGGCCATGCCGCGCGCTCGGCAGGTTCCTGGGTAGAGTCCAGGGTAAGAGCGTCTTGAGCAGTTACAGAAATACAAATGACCTTTGTCGCGGAGGATTGACAAGGCTTCATTAAATTGGTGAAGCCTTTGACTCTGATAGCGCACGGGTTGGTCTGAGACCAAGCCATGATCCGCCAATTGTTTCAAGATATGACGGTCTGCTCCGGGCACAGCCCGAGGTGGATCAAGGTCTTCGATTCGGATCAGCCATTGCCCGCCAGCTGATTTTGCATCGAGGTAACCCCCAAGCGCTGCAACCAAGGAGCCTAAGTGTAAAGGGCCAGTGGGCGAGGGTGCGAACCGGCCAACATAGTGTGGGTGGTCAGCCACCGCGTTTAGGTCATCCCCGAACGTGAAGACTAGCCGTGAAGCTGTCGTTCTTTAAGTTCATCGAGTGTTTTACAGTCAATACACTGGTTGGCGGTTGGGCGCGCTTCCAGGCGTCGGATACCGATTTCGACGCCGCAGGTATCGCAGTACCCGTAATCATCTTGATCAATTAGATCAATCGTCTTTTCGATTTTTCGAATGAGCTTTCGCTCACGATCACGCGTCCGCAGTTCTAAACTAAATTCTTCTTCCTGACTGGCACGATCGGATGGGTCGGGATAATTTGCCGCCTCATTTTTCATGTGACTCACAGTTCGATCGACTTCTTCCATCAACTCATTTCGCCAATTAAGAAGGATGCTCTTGAAATGCGCCCGCTGTGTTTCATTCATGAACGCTTCGTTGCGCTTGAGCACATAGGGCGTGAAGGACGCGGTACTATCAGATCCTGCATTACCGGTCGTTCTTTTCGCGGTTTTGGGTTTGGCTTTTGGGCGCGCCGAAGCCTTGGGCGTGGCGGCTTTCGTCACTTTGGCGGTGGCCGATGTCCCCGCTGTGGCTTTCGCGGCTGGTTTTTTCTGAGCGCTGGCTTTCTTTACAGGCTGCTTCGTAGCGGCCTTTGCGACAGATTTTTTTAGCGTCGCCTTTTTGGCCACAGTTTTCGCTGGGGCGACCTTTTTCTGTGCCGCTTTTTTTGGTGTAGCTTTTTTTGGTGCGGCTTTTTTCGGCGCAGCTGTCTTGGCAGTGGCTTTACGCGGCACAGGCTTTTTTGTTTCCGGTGCTTTCACGCTAACGGCCTTTTTTGGAGCTGATTTTGATTTCGCGGTGGTCTTTGCCGCAGTGGTTTTTTTAGGTACAGGTTTCTTCGGGGTGGTTCCGGACTTCTGAGCGGTTGGTTTCGCCTTTTCTTTGACCAACTTTGTACGCTCTTTCGGGTTTGGCTTAGCTGCTTTCTTGGCTGTCGCACGTCCAGCAGGCAGGGGCTTTTTCGCCGCTTTACTGGCGACCACAACGCTTTTCTTCGCCGCTTTCTTTTTGGCAGGCGCTGCGTTTTTACTCGTTAACTTCTTAACCGCTGGAGAAGGTTTGCGCTTGGCAACCATTTTGGCTCCTCGTGTTTTAAAAGATCAACCATCGAAAATTAGCGCCGAACATTAACAGAATGCCTGGCGATCGCCAAGACTAAATTTACACTCTGAAGTCTGATTTAGAGAAAGCTCGAGATGTTAAGATGTTGGTTCTGAAGACCCACTGCGATAAGCGATGATTCGGCGACCATTTTCTAAAAGAAGTCAGGCAATACCAGCGTTTAAAGCTATGGCGATTTTGGCGAAAGCCAATCAACTGGCTCAGAGCGGTCGAGATATTATTCATCTTGAGGTTGGTCAGCCTGATTTTCCGGTCGCCGAGGCGATTCGTGCTGCCGGTATTGAGGCCATCCGAGCGGGCCAAACGGGGTATTCTGATGCCAATGGCCTGCCGGCGCTGCGGGCTCAAATTAGCGAACATTATCGGTGCGTTTATGGCCTTGAGATCGAGGAGCGCCGCATCATTTTAACGGCAGGCGCGTCAGGCGCTCTGGCCTTGGTTGTTGCTTTACTCACAGATCCGGGCGATGGCTGGCTGCTGACGGACCCGGGGTATCCTTCAAATAGACGGTTTATAGAGGCCTTTTCGGGGGTCGCACAACCTTGTGCTGTGGGCCCAAAGCAACGATTTCAGTTCAGTGCGACAGCAGTTGCCAAAGCTTGGCAGACAAACACCGTGAGTCTTTTACTCGCCTCACCCGGTAACCCAACGGGCACAAGTCTGTCGAGGTCAGCGCTCAAAGCGTTGGCGAAAGTGGTCGAAGAAAAAAATGGCTTCTTGGTCTCAGATGAAATTTATCAAGGGTTAGAATATGGCCCGACAAAGCGCATTTCCGCTCTGTCGGTTACAAATGATGCTTTTGTGGTGAATAGCTTCTCGAAATATTTCGGGATGACGGGTTGGCGCTTAGGTTGGGTGATTGCGCCTGACGGCGCGGAAGCGCCATTGATTCGGCTTGCTCAGAACTTGACCATTTGTCCGTCGGTACCCGCGCAATACGCCGCGCTTTCGGCCTTCGAACCGTCGGTGCTGGCACAATTGGACGCGCAGCGCGACATTTTGGCGGCGCGGCGCACGTTGATGCTTTCGAGTATTGCCGAAACTGGCTTGCAAGTGCCGGTATTGCCGGATGGCGCGTTTTACCTTTATGCGAGGCTGCCCGAGCACTTCGGTTCTGCCGACGATTATTGTCGAGACTTGCTCGAGCAAGAGGGCGTGGCGATCACGCCAGGGACCGATTTTGGCGATTATGATGCGCAGCATTACGTGCGAATCAGTTATGCGCAGCCGAGGGCCGTATTGCAACAGGCACTAGAACGCATGATGAGGTTTAAACCGTGAAATTACTTGTAGGGAGCTGGCAAGTTGGCACCTTGTTGAGGCGTTATCAGCGGTTTTTGGCCGATGTTCAGTTGCCAGGGGGAGAGATAATCACGGCACATTGCCCAAACACGGGGGCCATGACGAATTGCTGGGAGCCTGGAGACCAGGTCTATTTATCTGAGTCCAATGACCCCAAGCGGCGGACGCGTTTTACGCTTGAAGTTGTCTGCCACCGGGGTCATCGAATCGGTATCCATTCTCGGCGCGCGAATGATTTGGTTGCAGACGCGCTCAATCGCGGTCAATTGGAAGGTTTTGAAGGCCACAGTGACGTTACGCAAGAGCATCGCTTTTTAGATAGTAGATTCGATTTTAAATTGACCTATCCGCAAGGCAAAACGAGGCTGGTTGAGGTCAAGAGCGTGACCTACCTCAAATCAAAGGGCTTGGGTCTGTTTCCGGACGCGCCCTCTGCACGAGGGCTCAAACATCTTTCCGCGCTCATTTCAGCAAAAGCGCAAGGATTGCAAGCGGCATTAATTTTTTGTGTCCAACACTCGGGCATTCATCAGGTGGCGCCTGCCTTGGATATTGATCCGGCCTATGGCGTACGACTTGCCGAGGCGCAAGCGCAGGGCGTTTTAATTAAAGCTTTTAAAGTGGGTTTTCGATTGCCCTATGCTGCAATTAGTAAGCCGTTGCCGGTCTGTCTCGATCCAGGTGGGTTGTCGTGAAGCTTTGGCTTTGGTTCGGGGTTTGGTAATCCTCTGGGCGCTTGTCTTTTTTTTAAGTCTTGGATCGGGCTATACCGAGCTGAATTTTGGGGATATTTGGCGACAGGACTCGCTCACGCAAACGGTGGTCGGCGAAGTTCGTTTGCCCAGAGCGCTTTTGGCGACGCTGCTTGGCGGCGGGCTCGCGCTAGCAGGCGGTGGGATTCAGGGTGTGTTTCGAAACCCCTTGGCCGATCCAGCCTTGATTGGTATTTCTGGCGGCGCAGCACTCTTTGCGGCGATTTATATTGTTTTTGTCTCGCAAACGGGCTTCAGCCTGCTTGGTTTGTCTGGCAGCGCCTTTTTTGGGGGGTTGATCGCGACCTTGCTGGTCTTGGTGATCGGCGGCCGGCAACCTGATTTGTCCACTATTTTATTGGCCGGGATTGCGATCAATGCCATTTGTATCGCGGGGGTTGGATTAATGTCGTATCTGGCCCCGGATCAAACGCTCCGATCGGTGTCTTTCTGGGCGCTTGGCAGCTTTAATCATGTTGGCTGGGCCGAGGTGTCTGTTGGATTGTTGGTGATCCCGGCGATGATCCGGCTCATTAGCTTATCCTTGGTGCTAGATGTGTTGCTTTTAGGTGATCAAGAGGCGGCGCATTTGGGGGTCTCGGTGATTCCGCGGCGCATCGAGGTGATTTTGTGGTCGGCGCTCATCACTGGGATTTCGGTCAGCTTAGTAGGGATCATTGCCTTTGTTGGGCTGATTGTGCCGCATTTGGTTCGCATGACTTTCAGCGCAAAGCATGTGGTTGTGCTGCCTTTTTCTGCAATCATTGGCGGCGGTTTGCTGGTTGCTGCTGACTTGTTTAGCAGGTCTTTGTTGGCGCCGGTTGAATTGCCAGTTGGGATCGTAACCACGCTGTTGGGCGCGCCCGTATTTGTCATTTTAGTCGCGCGTTGGTCTAAGGGGCTCTGGTTGTGATGTTGGTGCTGGATCAAGTTGGATTGGAAATTAAGGGTCGTAGTATTTTAAAGGATGTGCGTTTAGAGCTCGCACTAGGACAGCATTTGGCCATCATGGGACCCAATGGCGCGGGCAAAAGTACGCTGCTTGGTTTGATTGCAGGGGATTCGGAGGTTACCTCGGGTTGCTTGACCGTTTTTGGGAAACCGCCACGCGCCTTCCTGCCGCTCGAGCGGGCTCAGAGAATCGCGGCCTTAAGTCAAAGCTCAGAGCTGCGATTCCCGTTCACTGTTGAAGAAGTCATTGGTCTCGGGCGATTTCCTTTTAAAGCAAAGCCGGTGGATGCTGCGATAATTGTTCGTGAGGTAATGAACGCCTTCCAGCTGAATGCGTTCGCTCAGCGGTCAATGCTCAGCCTGTCCGGTGGCGAGCGGCAGCGGGTGCATTTAGCGCGTGCGGTCGCTCAAATTTGGTCAAGTCCAGTTCCCGCACTGCTGCTTTTAGATGAACCCTTTGCAGCGCTCGATATTGCGCATCAAGTTGTCCTGCGTCGATTGTTGGCAGAAGTTTTAGCGACCCAACCGGTGTCAATTGTCTCGGTGGTTCACGATTTGGGCCAGGCAACGCAAGGTTATGACCAGGTTTGCTTACTAACGGAACAAGGTGACCAGTTGGCATTTGGTTCCCCGAGCGCGGTGCTTACGGCGACCCATTTGTCAGAGCTCTACGGTATTACGATCAGCGAAATGCGGTTCACGGACGGGACGCCCGCAGGGTTCGGCGCGTCTCCTGCCGCGCCTTAAGGGGTGCGCATCCTTAGCTCAGGGTGATGTCGAGAACTTCTTGGAGATCCAGTCTTGCACCGAACCGGCTGACAACGCGCTTGGCTAAGCGGTGCGCGCGCGCGGTTGCGTCTTCTAATGTCGCGCCGCGCGCGAGGCCATACAGCACGCCGCCTGCGAAAGTATCTCCGGCGCCAGTTGTATCAAGGGCTTCGACCTTCTCCGCGGGGACAAAGATGGGCTTGCCCGTGCTGCCTGAGACAATCGCGCCATCCCCGCTCAGTGTCATGGCAAAGCGCGTGGCATAATCGCCGAGCGCCGCCGCCGCCTGATCGCGATCGTTGCAACCCGTCCAAAGTTTGGCTTCGTCCTCGTTGCAAAACACCAAATCGACCCCGTTTCGAAATAAGGTGTTAAATTCATCCTTAAAATTCTCAACCATGCCGACATCTGAAAGCGTTAAGGCGACTTTGACGCCATGCTGTTTGGCGATGGCTTGGGTCTTAAGAACCGCGTCAAGCGCTGTCGGCGACGTGACCAGGTAACCTTCGATATAAAGATACTGAGCGCTTGCCAGCATGGACTCATCGACCTCAGCTGTGGACAGGGTTTGGCTGATACCAAGATGGGTTACCAGGGTTCGTTCGCCATCGGGTGTAATCATCGAAATACATTCCCCAGTAACGCCCGTTGGGCGTGCTTCGGCGAGATTGGTCGCAACGCTCAGCTCGGATAAGTCTTGAGCAAAGAAATCACCCGTTTCATCATTGGAAACCTTGCAGCTGTAAAAGGTACTGCCCCCTAAAAGCGCGGCGGTCACAATCGTGTTGGCAGCCGAGCCGCCACCGGCTCGTTTCGATAGCGTAATGTTTGCGGTATCTTCTAAAAGCGCAATGAGATGCTGGCGCTGCTCGGCATCCACCAGGGTCATGGTGCCTTTTGCAAAACCGGTCTGAGCCAAGATTGCTTCAGAAACTATGTATTCTGAATCAACCAGTGCATTACCAATGCCATACAGATCAATGCTCATAAAATGTCCTTAGGGATGAAGTCGGATTTAAAGTGATTGCAAGGCGTGCTGCGCCTTATCTAGCGTTTGGTCAATATCCTCGCTGGTGTGACTGGCTGAAACAAAGCCACTTTCAAAGGGCGACGGTGCGAAATAAACGCCTTGTTGAAGCATGCTATGAAAAAAACGATTAAATCGATCAGCGTCACCGGCCATGACCGCCTCAAAGTTTGTGACTGGTCCTTGATTGGAAAAAAAGAAACCGAACATGCCGCCTTGTCCAACGGTGCTCATTCCGACCCCTGCAGCAGTGGCGAGAGATGATAACCCCTCGGTGAGCTTATGGGTCATTGCGTGCAGCTTCTCAAAAAAACCGGGTGCTTCAAGCTCGTTTAAGGTCGCAAGGCCAGATGCCATCGCGATGGGGTTGCCGGAGAGCGTACCAGCCTGATAGACCGGGCCGAGCGGGGCGATGCATTGCATGATCTCTGCGCGCCCGCCAAATGCGCCAACGGGGAGGCCGCCGCCAATGACCTTGCCGAGCGTCGTGAGATCTGGGCGAACCTTGTAAAGCCCTTGGGCGCCGCCGATATGCACTCGAAAGCCGGTCATGACCTCGTCAAAAATCAAAACGGTGCCATGCTGGTCACACATTGCCCTGAGGCCTTCCAGAAACCCAGGTATTGGGCAGACCATGCCCATATTGCCCGCAATCGGCTCCACGATGATGGCCGCAATGTTGCTGCCATCCGAGGCAAAAAGTGCCTCGACAGCCTCGAGGTTGTTGTAGGGAAGCGTCAAGGTAAGCCTGGCAAGATCAATGGGTACCCCAGCAGAGTCTGGTTCACCAAAGGTCAGCGCGCCGCTGCCAGCTTTGACCAAAAGACTGTCGCTGTGGCCGTGATAACAGCCTTCAAACTTGAGAATTTTATCGCGCCCGGTGAAGCCGCGCGCCAAACGGATGGCGCTCATGGTCGCTTCGGTGCCAGAACTGACCATGCGCATCATTTCCATGCTGGGCAAATGCTGTCGAATTTTCAATGCCAGCTCAGTTTCAACCGCAGTCGGCGCCCCGAAGCTTAGGCTATTCTCAGCTGCGTCTTGAACTGCCTTGATGACCTGTGGATGGGCATGGCCAAGAACCATTGGTCCCCAAGAGCCAATATAATCAATGTATTGTTTGCTATCTTCATCGAAGAGATAAGGACCCTGAGCCTTTTTAAAATAGGGCGGTGTGCCACCGACTCTGCCAAAAGCTCTAACTGGCGAGTTTACGCCGCCGGGAAATAACGCTTGGGCCTGTTGGAAAAGCTGCTCGGATCGCTGCATATTCGGACTCGTTTTTATCGTCTGACTAAAATGAGTGACCGGTGACTAGCTGTGATAGTAGTTCTCGATATCTTCCGGGAGGAGGATGCCAACGGGCCGGTCAAGCTGGGTTGCTGAAACTCTTACAACGTACAAAGCTTGTACGTTGTCGCGGGACATTATATCAAATGCTTCGTCCAAAGTGGCCCGCCAAGTGATTCTAGCAATATCCTTTCGGTCAGCCGGGATGTTCCGAAGATCGAACGTGTCTTGCCGAAGGTCCGCCAGTCCGCTTTGTAAGTCGGCCGCCTTAAGTAAGCAGTCATAATCGGGTCCGGATTTAACCAATATCCAGTTAGGCTGACCTCGAAGGACTTGTTCGGCTGAGTCTCGATCCAGAATGGCGCTGGCCACGATAAATTTGCGCGACATGATACTTTCAACCGATGCGCGACTGAGTGCAAGGCTGCGAGCGTTCCTGCCGGTTAAATCGATGCCCAGCATCAAAGCTTGGGTTTGAAAAATAGACTTCGCACCAAAGCCATGCGCAGCAGTAATATTTGCAATCACGATGCATAGCATTGCTGGCAAAACGATTTCAGGGTTGCGAGTCAGCTCCATTAATGCCATGAGTGCCGCCAAAGGTGCTTGCAGTGCTGCGCCCATCATGGCACCCATGCCAAGGATGACGTAGAAACCGGGCTCGGAAACTTGGTCACTCACTGTCGACGCCAATTGCCAGAAACCGCCGCCCGCCATAGCGCCAATGACCAAGGTTGGGCCGATCAGGCCAATTGGCATTCCGAGTCCAAGATTAATCGCAGTGGCGACGAGCTTTATGCAGCAGATTAGCAGTAAGAGCGTCAAAGGTAGCGAGCCCTGCAGCGCTTGGTTAACAGTGTCGTAACCGACGCCCAATATTTCTGGGACAACAAACCCAAGGGAGGCGGTGATCAGGCCTGCCAGGATTATTTTTATGGCAATGGGTTTGGGCGCTCGATCGTGACAGATCACCATCAAACGGATAAGTCCGGCGGCGAGCACGGCGATAACGATGCCCTCTAGAAAAATCCAGGGGAGATCCCAATAAGAGTCCATGGCGATACCCGGTATGAAAAACACGGGTTCGTCTCCAAAAACTTGTTGCACGACCAAGGTGCCTGTGACGGCAGCAAGAATAACGGGCATGAAGCCAGCGATGGTGTATTCCAAAACGATGACTTCCATCGAAAAAATCACGCCGGCAATGGGCGTGTTAAAAGATGAACCGATTGCGGCGGCGGTGCCGCAGCCGATTAGCACTCGAATTGAGTTGTTGGGAAGCTTGAGCGTCTGTCCCAGGAGGCTGCTCACGGAGGCACCGAGATGGATCGCTGGGCCTTCGCGGCCGCCCGTTTGGCCGCTAATCAACGCAATCGCGCCCGTAAAAAACTGCACGAGTAAATTTTTGACCGAAAGATAACCCTGATGACGATGCAGGCGCTCCAAAACATGAGAAACGCCAACGCCGCGATTTTCCTTTTTGAGTAGCGCAAAAATTACGGCCAGAACGATTGCGCCAGCTGTGGGTAATAAAAACCGTTCCAGGGCCGCGAGTTGCTCGAAGCTCTCAGGGCCGGCGGGTAAGATCCACGTCAAAACCTGCTCGATGAACACCCGGAACATTAGAATCACAAGGCCCGTGAAAAGCCCTGACAAGATACCGAGTATGGCAAATTGCGGGGCAGCATCCAGGGACGATAAGGCTGATCGAAAGGCGCGAATCTGAAAGCTTGCGCGCAGATGAATCAGTTGTTTGATCAGCGTCTTCATCATCGGCTTGCATTCCAAAAATAGGGGGCTGAGAAGAGTTTACCGGATCTGCTGGATCACGACGAACCGCACGCGCAAGACCTCGGTTGGTGGATACCGGGAGATTTGCTAAGATTTCCGCCCTTGTACGTTCTGTGGCCCAGAGGGCCGTGAATATGTCCCCAAACATCGTGGTTAAAACCTATCGTTCGGATCGATTGAAGACCTTGCTTATTAGTCTCGGCCTAATCGCAACGATCGCGCTCGTGAGCGCTTATTATTTTGGTCGGCATGGTTTGCAGGATCGGATTGAACAACTTCAGTCGAGGGTGCTCGAGCAAGACGCACGCAATGGTTTACAGCAGGCTCGAATTGACACGCTAGAGTTTCGGCTTGCTGAGTTGACGCTCGGGGAGAGTGTTTCCGAGCTAGCTGCCATGGATTTGCAAGCGGTGGTCGTGCAGCAACAGGACAAAATTGCGAGGCTTGAAAGTGAAGCGATTTATTACCGAAATTTGATGTCCCCGGGGGCCGGTGATCGAGAGGTTTTTATCCATCGGGTTGACTTGCTGCCGAGTATTGATAACCGATTTTTAAACTACGAGATTCTACTAACTCACGCCGATCCGGATGGCGCTCACACGGCAGGTCGAATTGAGTTGACGCTGGCGGGAATCGTAGAAAATCGTCAGACCTTAATTGATGCAGGCGCGTCGGGTTTAATTGAGCCTGAGGCGCTTGAATATGATTTCCGATATTTTCAGAATTTCGCGGGTCAGTTAAGATTGCCGGAAGGTTTCCAGCCAGCATCCCTGCTGCTTGAGGTCACTTCCAAGGCGGGAAAAGTGTTAGAACAACAGCGGTTTGATGTGCCTATTAGGGAGGCCTAAATGAATTTGATGAAGCGGGTAGGATTGGATCGAGAACAGTCGGTCTCTTTGATCGCGGAAAATTGCCATGTGCAGGGTGAGCTGAGGTTTAGTGCAGAGCTCATCATAAACGGCCGGGTTTCGGGCGTTGTCATGGCAGATACCTCGGGCAGTGGACTTAACGTTGGCAAAAAGGGGGAGGTGGTTGGGAATCTGTACGCGCCCTCAATCATTATCAGCGGGCAGGTTAAGGGTGATATCTATGCCTTTGGTCACATTGAATTGACCAACACGGCGCGAGTTTCGGGTAACCTATACTATCAATCGGTGCAAATGGCCACGGGTAGCAGTCTGTCGGGGAGTTTGCGTCAGATGGCAGCCTCTGAAATAAAAGCGTTGATGGTTTCAGAAGAGAACATTAGTCGGCGCACCGCGATTGGTCGCTTGCAGAGCGTTTCACAGCCGGCGTCTCAGGGTGGTCAGGACAGCAATACGATGTCATCAACTAAAAACGGATTAGAGTAACATGACAGTTCAAAGCGAATTATCGATTGGGTTTAGTGAGGCGGCCGCTAAAAAAGCCAAATTATTAATCGATGAAGAAGCAAATGAAGCCTTAAATCTAAGGGTCTTTGTCACGGGTGGTGGCTGCAGTGGTTTTGAGTACGGATTCACTTTTGATGAAGATCTTGAAGAGGATGATACCGCGATCGTTCAGCAAGGGGTTCGTCTCGTGATCGATCCACTGAGCTTCCAATATCTTGCGGGTGCAGAGGTAGACTTTAAAGAAGACCTGCAAGGTTCGCGATTTGTTGTCACGAATCCCAATGCTAACTCGACTTGCGGTTGTGGTAACTCTTTCTCAATTGCCTGAGTGTGAGGGTTGGAGCTTATAAACCGGGGCTGGCAGCATTTTTGTGAGGCGGTGTTTGCTTCATAGCCAGACCCGATTGCTCGACTGATCGTTCACTTGCAGCAAGGGTTGCTTGTAATAAGGTAACCCAAGGGCTCACCTGATCCTTGAACAGTTGCATTTCTGATGGCGTAACGGCTGCGGCATTGGGTAAGCTCACGGTCCGTGGGTTGCGATGA
>Ga0115566_10003185_pt1 | contig 13310 bp, 12 predicted proteins | sample COGITO_mtgs_1204_3_FD_87173 | JGI IMG/M metagenome (GOLD analysis project Ga0115566, IMG submission 87173) | Pelagic marine microbial communities from North Sea - COGITO_mtgs_120405 | ecosystem: Environmental > Aquatic > Marine > Epipelagic | place: Germany:Helgoland, sampling site Kabeltonne...
AGGGCTCGTTTTAAAGTACCTGAACGGGGAGTGTTTTGTCATACGGAGAGGCTACGAGACCACCCTGCCCGTCTCAAGCTCGTTTTGTCTGACAGTGCCCTGAAAAGGCTTGAGCGGATTGCGCCGGACAGTGCGATGGATCTGTAATTCATCAGCCGTCCGAAAACCGTCGCCAAAACGCCTGCGGCGATGAAAAAACTAATCCCGTTCAGAAAGGGGTGCACTCCATCAATAGTTTCAAGATCAATACCGAAGGCAAACCAAAGAAAACTCGACAGAACAAGCGTCAGCACGATCGACAGGAAAACGCCATTGTCACCCTTGGCCGTGGGCGCGCCCTTGGCGACCGCAGCCCCCGCAACGCCGAAGCTTGCCGCCGAAAGAAGCGCGTAGATCTCACCCATCAGTCTTACCCCGCATAGTGTGATGTGCCTTGGAAACGCGGTCCAAACCAAACGCGCCTAGAATTGCCGCCCAGCTTGGGGCCTAAAACGAAACTCACCATCCCGGATGGGACGGGTGAATTTCGTTTCTGACATCAAAGTTTTATTCGGCCGCCTGACCCGTCGTTGATGAGGAAACGAGCGAACGCCAGTCAACCTCTTTCGGGTGAACACCCTCATGAGACGCGATTTGCGCCTGCGGGACATCCGAGTCCGTTCCAATAGCCTTGCCGCCGTCCGCAACTTTTTGTGCGGCATCGGCCATCAGCCGCCGGAATTCCACAATGGCAAGGTCGGAGGCCCCCAACGTATCGGTATGACGCTGCACGCGGCTGCCCATGGACACCCACATGATAATGTCCTCGTTCGGGATACCCGGAACGCCTGTAAAGTGACCTTCCTTCATCCAGTCGCGGTCTTGCATGAAATCGTTCTCGAGCGTGCGCTTGGTACGCCACTTATGATCCAGATCCTTGCCGGGGACGGCGTGGTTGAACGCCCGCCATTCGTCGGTCGACGGGACGTTGGGCCCACCGAAAGCGAGGAAGTGGAACGCGGTCTCGTCATCATTGATCGGCACGATGACACTGGCGACTTTGTAGTTATTGTTTGGCGGAATCAGCGAGTAATAGGGAGCCACAAACTCGGTGATACGCAGATAGTTGTGCGTCTTTGCATTCTTGATCGGCTTGCGGATCGCTGCGTAGTGGAACCCGTAACTTGTTGTTTCGGTCTGCATCCTCGGCGACTTGTCCGTTGAAGGGCGGTACCAGGATTTGTCGTCGGCGGAAGCACCTTCAACACGGGCAGGCTTCATCGTGGACGAATGCAGCGAAGAGGAATGCGCCGAGTCGATCTGCCCTTCGTGGATCTGGGCCCAATTGGCTGGAATACGGATCTTGAGGATCGCAACCGGAGTGTCCTTTTCAGGCGCAAAGGCCGGCGGCTGGAACTCGGGCATGTCTTCCTGCTCTCCCAGCCAAGCCCAAACGAACCCGCCCCATTCACGCACCGGGTAGGAGCGCGCCTTGACCTTGTCCATCAGCGGGCTGCCTTCCGGCTCAGAGGACATCGCAACCACATTGCCATCGACGTCCATTTTCCAACCATGATAAAGGCAGCGCAGACCGCAATCTTCGTTGCGTCCATAGACCAGCGAGGCTTTGCGGTGAGGACAAAGCTCATCAAGCATACCAAGTCGGCCCTTCGTATCCCGGAAGGCCACATATGCTTCGCCTAGAACCTCTACGCGCAACGGCTTGCCGTCGGGCTCATCGACCTCTTCCATAAGACACACCGGCGTCCAATGCTGACGCATCAGCTGAGCCATTGGGGCGTCATTGTCGACGCGCGTAAGGAGCTCGTTCTCTTCATAGGTAAGCATCAGTTCCTCCTTGAGCGAAATGACCTTGCGGTCTTGGTCTTTCGCTTAACTATCTAAGTTTATGTGTCAATCTTGCGATCCGACCGTCAGCATAGTGACCGCCCACCGTTTCCATAAAACCGGATCGGGCAGCGTCGCCGGGCGCTTGGATTCATAGCCGGCATGATGGGTGCTGTTTGCCGTCACGTTCAACTCCATTGTTCAGATGTGTCGCTCCACCTCTCGGGAAGCGATTTACTGTTCTGAGGGGGGCGGCTGCCCGCCCCTGCCCTCTGGATATAAGGCGCTGCGCGGAGGACAGAGCCAAAGCCGGTCCCCGCACGGTGTCTCAGGCTGTATTCGGTGCAGCCCTCCGGCGAAGCAGCATTGCATAGCGTACCGAAATCAGCAGGATGAAAGCGATACTTGCCAACGCCACAGGAATGATCGGCAGCACAGCAGCAATTGCCGCCAGCACAAGGACAAAACGTACCACCGGTCGCAACGCAATGCCAACCGTACCCTCGATGGATATCGCCACCGCGGCGGTTGCCAGAACGCCCCCCAACAAGGCGACTGAGTTCGTCATCGTGTCGCCCAGCAGAAGTAGCCCCGGGTTCCAGATGAAGGCAAACGGCATCAGGAACCCAATCGCCGCCAGCCGCACCGCAGAGAACGCGATCTTGAATGGGTCCTCATCCGCAATCGCCGCAGCGGCCAAGGCGGCCACAGCGATAGGCGGCGTTAGAGCGGACATGATGGCGTAATAGAGCAGGAACATGTGGCTTTGCAGGATCGGATATCCGAGCTTCGCCAGCGCCGGCCCCACAAGAACAGCCGCAAGGATATAGGCACTTGGCGTCGGCATCCCCAGCCCGAGGATAATCGTCACGACGGCCGCGATCACGAGGGTCATAGCAGGCTGTCCTCCACTGACTGTCAGGATCACGTTTGCCGCCTTCATTCCCAGACCTGTCATAGACAGTCCACCGATCACTAAACCGGCAGCTGCACATGCGCCGGCAACAGGAAGGATGCGCAACGTTGTCTCACCCAAGCCTTCAACGATCTGCCATGGCGACAGCCGCGTGACCTTTAGCAGGGAGGCGGCGGCCACAGCTGTCAAGACACCGAAACCGGCGGTGAAGGTCGGGGAGTATCCCGCCATGAGAGCGGATACGATACCTACAATCGGTATCAAGAACACCCATCCTGTGCGGAACGTGTCCGCAACAGTAGGTATTTTACCGTCGGTCGGCCGAAGGTCATCCTTCACCGCGCGCAAATGCACCTGGAGAAAAACGCCAAGATAATATAGCAGGGCTGGGAACAACGCCGCCAGCACGACCTCCTGATACGGGACCGTAGTGTATTCCGCCAGAATGAAAGCTGCCGAGCCCATGATCGGGGGCATTGCGCTGCCGCCCGTGGAGGCCGCCACCTCGACTGCCCCGGCAAAGCGTGGCGAGTAGCCAAGCCGCTTCATCACGGGGATGGTGATCGAGCCGGTGGCCACCACATCCGATGTTGGACTTCCCGACATCGTGCCGTACAGGCCAGACGAAATCACCGCGATTTTTGCAGGCCCCCCGCGAGACTTGCCAGTTACCAGAGATGCTAGGTTGAAAAAGAACTCCCCTCCCCCGGCTTTCGACAAGAACGTGCCGAACATCACGAAGAGAAAGACATAGCTTGCCACGACCTGAACCGGCACCCCGAACACGCCATCCGTCGTGAACACGAGGATATCAAGCAGGTATGTATAATCCGAGATGCCGTGTCCGAATGGCGGCGGAAGGTAGGAACCAAACTGATTGTAGAGCAGGAAGAGGACAACAACGCCTGTCAATCCAAGACCTGTGGTTCTGCGGGTCGCCTCAAGCGTTAGAAACAGCAAGGCGCTTCCGAAGAAAAGCTGCGTTGACGTGAACGGATGAAGCAGGCTGATGCGATCCGAAATTACACCCGCGTTTACGAAGAAGAAGATGCCGCAGGCGATGCTAAGTATAGTGAACACCCAATCATAAAAGGGCACCTTGTCCGGCGCGCTCGGCGTGGCGCCGATCGCGACGAACATGATTGTGTAGATTCCGCAGACGAACAGGATACCCAGGATCAAGGGATCGGAAATCGTGAACAGGTTCGCGTAGATGACCCAGCCAGCAAAGACCGCTGCGGAGATGATCAGGGCCCGTTGCGACCCAGCCGCAAGCGTACGCCTGCGGCCAGTAGCGACGAGAGATCCAATCACTTGATCAGACCTGCTGCTTTGTAAACTTCAGCAGCAGCCGGGTGGAATTCCAGCACGCTTGGGGTTGCGAGAAGCTCTGGTGACAAGGCTTTCATGGCTCCATGTACAGCGCGCACCTCATCAATGTGAGTCAAAAGCGAGCTTGCTAGCGAGGCGGCGGTCGCGTCTTCCATTGCATCCGTAGCGACCAGTAGCGCACCAAGCGTGACGGTTTCGATGTCGCCGGACTGGTTAGGGTAACTGCCGGCCGGAATGACCAGCGTGCCGGTGCCAAAGGTTTCATTGGTAGAGGCGATGACCTCCGCCGGTACTGCGAGCAGAACAACGTCACTGTTTTCGTTCACGGCACGGAAAGAGGAGTGGTTGATGAAGATGCCATTGGTGATCATGTCGAGGCGTCCGTCCTGGATCAGGTCGGCCTGCTCGTTGGCGCCGGCGCGCACGAATTGCCCGCCTGCGTCACTAAGCGTTTGCTCGGTCACGCCGACAGCCTCAAGCATGTAAAGTGCTACGTTGGATGTGATGTTGCCAGACCGGTTGATCCCAATACGCAATGGCGCGCCGCTAGTCGCAATATCGTCGAGGCTATCGATATTGTATTCCTCGGCAACTGAGCGCTCGAGGAAGAAATGCATCGGAGCCCAGTTGTACATATAGCCGATTGCGCGCATGTTCTCGATCGGCGCCTGGAACGGCTCCCCGCCCTGCAATGCGATTTTTGCTTCGGCGTCGTGAACGAGGCCGAGATCAGTGCGATTGGCACCCAGAAGACCGATATTCGCGAAACCACCACCGGTCGCCTGATAGGTCACGACGGAAGATGCATCGTCGACTTTTGTTGCACGGTCAATGCCGGCACCGAGCAGAGACCACAATCCACCCGGGTTGCCGCCTGACAGCGTTAGGTTGACGGGTTCAGCAACAGAAGCCGTAGTGCTTACCGCGATCCCGATCGCGGCCACGAGTGCAGTTATTCTCATAGTTTTTCCTCCCAAGTTGCTCCGCTACGAATCCGCAACGAAGTAATCCTTCCAGTGTCCGGCGCGAATGCCAAACTTAGATGTCTATGATTTAAATCAAACTGCGATGCTGTCAACTACTTAGATATCTTAGTTTCTGGCAGCTGAGCAGCTTTCTTGGGAAAATCAACCCGTCTTGAAGGGTCAAAGCTCGTTCAATGAGCGAGTTGAGGGAATTTTTAATCCTCGGTCGGCACCTTGTTTTTCGTCCTGCTCAAGATTGCGAATCATTATGCTCAACGCACGACGCAATTGCTTCACTCCGTCATCCTCAAGTCCTGCGAGAGCAATATCGTTTGTTTCGACTGCCATCGGCTCCAGTCGGTCACGCAACGCCCATCCCTTCTCGGTGAGGAAAGCATGTTGCCGCCTCTTGTTGCTGCCAACATTTCGACGTGTGATAAAGCCCAGCTCTTCCATGCGCAGCAACGCGGTATGTGCCGTCGGTTCGGTTAGATGCGCCTTCTCGCTTAGTTCGCGCTGAGTTAGACCATCATGTGTCCACAGAATCCGTAGGAAAATCCATTGACCGAAAGTCACACCTTCAATGCTAAGCCGCATTTGCAGGGACCGGTTAAAGGCGCGTGCCGCAAGACGGACCAGCCGGGCAATCCGCTCCTCGGTCTGTTCCGCCTCGGGCGAGGGAGTTTCTCTCCGGGGTAGCTCTGTCATTTCTGCCTTTCCGGACGCGCGCATCCTTAGTGAGCGCGGCCTGTAACTGCATTTTGCGCCACCCCAGACAGATACGCCAACCCGTTGATCTTCTCAATTCATTTGTTGGTCATGCCCTCGGCCATTTCATCGCTATATCCGGGTTCGACCCTTGCATCGACGACAACCGTCTGACCCGACCGGGTTGCAGCAATCGCTTCTTCGAGCGTGGTCTTCAGGGCCCCGATTGTCTTGACCGGCCCGAAAGCCAAGGCACCCTGAGCCCGCGCTATCGCGGCGATATCGATATCCGGTTCGCGGATCGCCTGTCCGACATGTTTGTTCTCCACCGGCCGCCCGCGATCAATTGCAACGCGCTCCTGATGCACCTCGTCGTTGAAATAGGACCGGTTATTGGCAACGACGATAAGCAAGGGCACGCCGTGATGTGCCGCCGTCCAGATCGCTGTTGCGCCCATCAGAAAATCACCATCCCCCAGAACTGCGACCGGCAGCCTGCCGGAATCTTTTAGTGCCAGCGCGGACCCGACAGCCATGCCGGGGCCTGAGCCGATACCAGCACCGCCGTCATAGCCAAGGTAATCGAGCGGGCTGCGGAAATCACATTTCGACCCGCTCCAACTCAGCGTGAGGCGCAAATAGCTGGCCGTTTCATCTAACAGCGCATTAGCGAGCGTGTCGGCAAGAGAGGAAATTGAAATCAGCGCCTCTGCCATGTGATCGGTTATTATGGACTTGGGAATGTCCATCTCGCCAGCCGCGTTTTCAGAAAGGCCCGCCGCCAGACAAATCCCGCGAATGGCCGCATCCGGATCAGCGAGCACGGTAAGATCCGAGGGCGCGAAAGCTTGGTGATCCAGCGACCACCCATTCGTCAGCAAAGGATCAAGTGTGACACTCACCACCTTTGTGTTCTCCAGGTCGATACCTGCCTGTTTGAGCGTGCCGCCGGGATCCACCCAGTCGAAGCTGACAACAAGATCTGCTTGCGCAATTCCCTTTGCGGCGTCCTGCGACACAAAATAACCCGGCGCGCCGATATGCAGCGGGTGGCGGGTCGGGAAGGCAGCAGCGGTCTTGATATCGGTGACAACCCGCGCTCCGAAATGCTCGGCGAGGGCGACCCGCCGATCCCAATCAGCCTGATCGCGCGAGACGCGACCCATCAAAAAGACCGGGTTTTGCGATCTTTCGAGCAACGCAAGAACAGCGCGCGCATCGGATTCCGAAAACGTCGCCACGCGAGGCACGGCATGGCGGTCGACAGCAGGCAGCGCTGGCATGTCGTCGATACGCTCTTCCTGCACGGACACGTCGAAACAGACATAAGTTGGCGCCTTGGGTGCGGTATTCGTAATCACCGAAGATCGCAGCATCGAAGCCAGCGACGCCTCGAGCGATGCTGGCTGGTCATCCCATTTGACATATGGACGAATGATCGCAGCCTGATCGCGCGAGGTATGGATCCAGTCGATCCAAGGTCGACGCTTGGCCGCGTCGACGGGCCCGGTTGCACCGAAGATCATCATCGGGACCCGGTCGCACCACGCGTTATAAATCGCCATCGACGCATGCATCAAACCGACATTCGCGTGCAAGATAACCGCCAGCGGTGTGCCGGTCACCTTGGCCCAGCCGTGGGCAAGCGCCACCGCGTGCTCCTCGTGCAGACACAGCAACATCTGCGGGTCGCGGTTGCCAAGGTAATTGACGAGGCTGTCATGAAGGCCCCGAAAACTCGATCCTGGATTAAGCGCCACATAAGGCGATCCGAGACGCCGCAACATCTCTGCGATGGCGTCGCTTCCGAACAGTTCGGTGATATCGCTAGGAACGGGGCGGTCTAGGTCATCGCGCATGGCTGTCTCCGTCAGTCGCTGGCCTATTGGCCGGACAGGTTGATGTGAATGTTCTTTTCGTGCGTAAAGGACAGCAGTTCGCCAATGCCTTCTTCCCGGCCGATACCGGATTGTTTGACCCCGCCGAATGGCGCGCCAAGAAAATGTTTGCCAACTTCGTTGATCCAGACAAACCCTGCCTCGACGCGATTTGCCGCGCGATGCGCCGTGGCAAGATCGCGGCTCCAGATCGCGCAGGTCAGCCCGACGTCAAGGCCATTGACCTCGTCAAGCATCTTGGCTTCGTCAAACCAGCGGCGGACCGCAAGCACCGGCCCGAAAATCTCTTCGCGGGCGATCCGCATCTGCGGGGTGACATCCGCGAAAATCGTCGGCGCAATAAAACAACCCTCCGCCAGCGCGCCTTCGGTGACGGCATGGCCACCGGTCACGGCACGGGCACCTTCGGATTTGGCGCTTTCAATGAATGCCATGACCCGCTCGAAGTGCTCTCTTGATACGAGGGCCCCCATCGTCGTTTCCGGGTCTGTTGGAAGACCGGGTTTGTACCGCGCGATTTTCTCGGGGAGTAGCGATACGACGGCGTCATGCAAATCTTCATGCAGAAACGCGCGGCTGGTCGAGCCGCAGGATTGCCCACACCAGCCGAAATTCATGCCCGCTATGATAGCGTCGGCGATCTTGTCCGGGTCACTATCCGGATAGGCGATCAATGCGTTTTTGCCTCCAAGCTCAAGCAGGACAGGTTTAAGCGTATCCGATGCGCTGCGCATCACGGCACGGCCAGCCGCCACGGACCCGATCAGCGTGACCTTGGCGACGCCCGGGTGTTCGGCCAGTGCAGCACCTGCCTCGGTGCCGCCGGGCAGAACGCTGAACACACCCTCGGGGAACAGGCCGTCGACCAGTTCGGCAAGCCGCAGCGCCGAAAGCGGGGCCTGCACGGGCGGCTTGATGATGATGGCGTTGCCCGCGGCAAGCGGCGCGGCCATCTTGCCACCACAAAACATGAAGGGATGGTTGAAAGCGAGGATGCGCGCCACCACGCCCAGCGGTTCCCGCGTGGTCAGGTTCACCCGCTCCGGCCCCATCGGGATCGTGTCGCCCTTCATCTAGGTGACGAGACCGGCAAAAAACTCGATCTGTGCCGCGGCAATCGCCGCATCACCGCGCATCTCGGTATAGGGATTGCCGCAATTGGCCGCATCGATCAATGCCAGCTCGTCGCCATGCCGACGAAGCAGTGCAGCGACTTCCTTGAGGATCCGCGCCCGTTCAAGTGGGATGACGTCGCGCCATTGCAAAAAACCCTTTCGGGCGAGGGCAACCACGACATCTGCATCCTGCGCACCGGCCTGTGCCACTGACGCAAGCACTTCGCCCGTTCCGGGGTTAAGCGTATCGACATAGTCGCCAGAGATTGGTGCCAGCCAGCTGCCTCCCGCATAGATATCGCGCCGCTCGGGTAGAACTCCCTTCAGATCCGATTGTGTCATTGTAAGCGCCCTCCTTCAGTGCGCGATGGTTCTTGTAAACAGCCATGTCCGGCAGGCAGCGCAAACGGCGTCAAGCCGCTACGAGTTCGAGGAAACGAGTGCCGCTCATGACCTCGCGCAGCGGCAAGGCATCCTGTTCTGCGGTCAGCTCAACATTATATTCTAGACCGCGTCCGTCCCAGAACCACCAGTAGACAATCTCGCCTTTCTTGTCGCGTATCGGCATGCGGAAGGTCGGAAAGTCGCGGTGCTCGGCCGGAACGTCGAACTGCCCGAGGCTTTCAAACTCAGCACCAGCGCACGTAAGGGCTGTCTCTAGCGGGATCATCACCACAAAGCGCGTCTTGCCAGCCACCAGCATTGCAAGGTCAGACGGTCGCACATCGTACAGTGTGTCCAAAGCGCGCACCACCGGTGGATAGCTGGGATGGTAGTGAGTGATCTGGGCATAGGCTTTTTTCTGGCCGACCTCGATCTCGACCACTTCTCCAAGGCTCAAATCGGTCATGTCACTTCCTTACAGGCTATAGGCTTCATAGGTCGACGGATGGAAAAGGTCCTCCACTGCGACACGTCTGGGAGATAGACCCTGATCGTGGTGATATTCTAGGAATTTGTCGAGCACATGCGCGTTCGATGCCACGCCGTAGGTCCACGGATCATCACCCATCATCGCCTGCGCTCGGTTCAAAGTGTCCTCGACGAAAGGCATTGTTACTTTGGTCGCAGACGTATCCTGCAACGCATCCTGCGCAAGCTTCTTGGCCTGCGAAAATGCCTTCACCAGCGCCCCGGGTAGCCATGGATGCGCGTCTACTAAGCTGCGGCGTACCCCCAGCACATGCATGATCGGGAAAATCTTGGTGTCGCGAAAATAACTCTCTGCGGCTCCAATGCTGTCGGAAAAGAGTCGTCCGACGTGGTGGTGGCCTTCCGAGAAACAACGTGGCCAACGCGGTCCAACGAACCCGTCGATCTCGCCATCCGACAGCATCTGATTAAGCGTCGCACCACTTGGGGCCGGTGTGACGTGTACGTCGTCCGGCAGATCAATCTTGATTTTTTCGGGTCGGCCCGGCGTATCCATGCCGCCACGGATCCAGTCGATGTCGGATGGCTTAACGCCAAAATGCTCTTGCAGGATGCCGCGCACCCAGACGTTGGCCGAAAGCTGGTACTCTGCGATCCCGATCTTGCGACCCTTAAGGTCTTCCGGTCGCTCGATCCCGCGGTCAGTCCGGATGTAGACAGATGTGTGGCGGAAGGCCCGGCTCAGGAACACCGGAACGGCGATATAGTGCGGATCGCCGCGCGCCACAGAAATCGAATAGGACGAAAGCGACAATTCGGAAATATCGAAAGCCTGATGCCGGAACGCCCGAAAGAACATTTCTTCCGGCGACAGCAGCATCGGCACCGGGTCGACACCATCAATCGTAACGCTGCCGTCCACAATGGCGCGCGTTCGGTCATAATTGCCCATGGCGAGGGAAAGGGTAAGGTTGGTCAAAGTGTTTCCTCCTGAGGTGCGACGCTGCATTGTTTTGTAAGCGATATTTTTTCGCCGGTCTCCGCCGAGCGCAGGATGGCGTGACAAACTTCCAGACTGGCCCTGCCCCACGCGGCGGTCTGGGGTGGGGCGATGTTCTGGCGAACGGCGGCGTGAAGTGCGTCGATCACTGTTTTGCGCGGTGCAACATTAACAGGCGCATGCACAACGTGCCGTTCCGTGTCGCCGAAGATGTCGATGCCACCCGGACGCAACCTCAGATCTGCGTGGTCGCACAACACGATGATCGGCCCGAAATGTTCGTTATTCTGCGCTGGTGGCGGCACAGTTCCAGCACCATAAGTGCGGGAGCTCTTCAGCTTGGCTTCCTCCGTCGGGTCATGTTGCCGGAGCGCGCGGCGCGCGGCGCCATAGCCCGCCGGGTGCTTCTGGCCGCCAAGCTCGGCCACGTTGTCCATCCAGATATCACTGTCGAAATGCGCGTAACCTGAATAGGTCAATGTCGCGAAGGCGCCATTTTCAAAATCCATCAAGGCGGAATACGCGCCTTCCGTAGGACGCTCCGGATCCCAAGCCCCGGTCATGGCCGTTACGCTGCGTGCGCGGCCGCCACACAGCAGCCGAACGATATCGATCTGGTGAACGCCCTGGCTGAACAGCACACCTCCGCCCTCTTCCGTCCGAAGCTCCTCTGGCCGGCGCGGCCGATAGAGAAAATCGGTGTAGTTGAATGCCTGCACCATCCGAACGGCACCAAACTGGCCGCTTTCGATGATCTGACTAGCGTGGACTACCGGTGGGTCGAAGCTGTGGCTGGGGCCGACGATCAGGTACACGCCCGCGGACCGCGCCGCCTCCACCATCTTGTCCGCGTCCTCCATTGTGACAGAGAGCGGCTTGTCGACCAGGATGTGTTTTCCGGCTGCGGCGACTGCGGCCACATGCGCGGCATGCATTTGATGCGGGGTCGCAATATAAACCGCCTCGACCTCGGGATCGGCCGCCATCTCTTCGACCGACGCGTAGCCACTCCCGCCGAACTCCGCTTCAAAGGCGGCACGGCTTTCGGCGCGTGGCGCGGCAGCGGCCACCAATTTGACGCGTGGATCGTTCCGAAAGGTCGGGAGCATCAGCACAAAGGCCCGCCCGAGCCCGGCGACACCAAGACGAATTGGATTAGAGGTCAAGGACCAGATTCCCTTCCTTGGCCCGAGAAACGCAGATCATCACGTAGTTGTCTTTCTCTTCATCCATCAACACCATGTCGCGGTGTTCGACCTCGCCAGATATCAGCTGGGTCTTGCAGGTACCGCAGGTGCCGCTTTCGCAAGAACTTATGGTCGCCAAGCCTCTCTCTCTGACGGCTTCAAGAATGGAGCGATTTTCGGGGACCTGTACCGTTACGCCGGATTTCTCGAGCTTGACCTCGAATGGCTTATCGTCCGCGCGCACCACTTCGACCGGCTTGAAGTCTTCGAAGATCACGCGGCCTTCGGGCCAATGTCCAGAAATCGCTTCAATCTCTTCAAGCAGCGGTTGCGGCCCGCAGCAATAGACCTTCATGTCCTTTGGCTCTTCGAAGTGATCCCAAAAATCATAGGCCAATTCGGGATCACCGCTATCATGGTGCAGCGTTAGCCTGTCGCCAAGCGTGGATTTCAGCTCGTCCATAAAGGCCGTGTCGGCTTCAGAACGCGTGCAATAAATAACGTGAAAAGGTTTGTCCTGGCGCAGGAGCTGCTGAGACATCGCGTAGATGGGTGTGACACCGATGCCGCCGGCAATAAGAAGATATTCCTTGGCGTCGGCGAGTTCGAAAGAATTTTCCGGGGATTCAATTTGCATTTCGGTACCCTCATGCGCATCGTCATGCATGGACTTCGATCCGCCCCGGCCATCGATCTCGCGCTTGACGGCGATCTTGTAGAATTCTGGGTCCGTTCCGTCGTTGATGAGGGAATATCTTCGCATCGCACCGGAGGGTGTTTCAACCGTAATATGCGCACCCGCGGTGAAGGACGGAAGTTTTGCTCCGTTCGCTGGTGCCAGCGTGAACTCACAAATATGTTCGGTCAGTTGGCACCGTTCTGCAACTGTAAGCTTCATGTTTTCCATGGCATCCTCCATCTGTCTCCGCCGCCGGGTCTACCCAATAGATTCCACCGGCGGAGTATATATCTTAGAAATCTAATTTTATGTCAAGGTTTGGCAAGAGGTAGAATGCTCGGCACGCTGGTCGTGCAGTGCCCAGCGTTCGCCACTGAAATTCGGAGGACTCGAGTAAGCCAGATGCGATCCTGTTCAAATAGGCAATGGCGGTGCTGTCAGACGAATGAGAACTCGCATCAGATTGCTAGCGCAGCCTGAATCTATGCGCTCAATAATTGGCGCCACTCAGTAAGAGCGGCAGTTCGATTGAGCTTGAAATTGTCTCGTGAGTAGAAGTGGCGCTACTGATTGAAATGGTTGTGGACTGAAGAGTGGACTGCAGCGAACTTCTGCAGACAGCGGACGAAACCTGTTCCACCAAAACCGAACTGTTTCGTGGCTGATCTCAATGCCTCGTTCGTGCAAAGGTCTTACACATTACGGAGTGAGGGCGGAAACCGAACATAGAGCATCACCCCCAAGCGGATGATCTCTGGGCTGGTTTTAAAGTAGCGGAATGGGGAGTGTTTTGTCATATGGCGAGGCTAC
>Ga0115566_10003187_pt1 | contig 13309 bp, 11 predicted proteins | sample COGITO_mtgs_1204_3_FD_87173 | JGI IMG/M metagenome (GOLD analysis project Ga0115566, IMG submission 87173) | Pelagic marine microbial communities from North Sea - COGITO_mtgs_120405 | ecosystem: Environmental > Aquatic > Marine > Epipelagic | place: Germany:Helgoland, sampling site Kabeltonne...
ATCGTCCGCTGGCTGTTCTTTTATATTTTGCACACTTGTATTTATACTTTCATTTAAAGCATTTAAATTATTCATGGATAATTAATTAGTTGTTAATATAAATATATATTTTAAATAAGCGATAAGTAATAAAATATATATTTTAAATAGGTAATAATAATAAGTTGTTCTTTTTTTTAAATTGTATAATTGGAATTTTTACCTAAATAAGGTTTCACCGTAGATTTTTTGTTTTTAGTAGATAATAAATTAAATGATTCTTTATAAGAGGCTGGTTGTCCAATGAATGATTCTACTGTATTAGTGGTAGTGGTAGTGGTAGTGGGCATTGTGGTTGCGTCAGTAGCAGTCACAGATGTAGTATCCTTTGGGTTAGCACCATCAACGCATTTATGAAGCTTCGTATCATAATGCATATTATCCGAACAACAACCAGCACCGATGCATCCTTCTCCATGAGCGAGATGATTGAATTCGCCTTTGATATCACCTTCTAAACGATCAAATAAATTTTCTGCATTCTTATCTAAATTATTGGGGTTATAGGTTGAATCCATATGATGAGTAGGTTTTATATCTAAATTACGGCTATATTGATCAAAATCCATATTATCACGTTTATAAATATCAATAAACTTACGAATAAAAAAGTATCCCCCAGCCATAAATATTAACAAAATAAGTGCCTTACCAATATTCACAGGAACCAAATTTTTCTTTTTTAATAATATCAATAATAAAATCGGAATACACATCTTTATTACAATTTTCATTAAATCGGTATATGCTCTATATTGCTTTCCATAATAAGTATTAATTTCAACCATACGCATTTTATTATTTTTAATATTATCGCTTTGATTCATTAAAGCATTTGTTTTGTTTAATTCGTCTTCAACGACACCAATTAATGTTAATTGATCCACTAAATCAACACGAGTGGTTGCAATCATATTTTGTGTGCTATTTGCCAAATGTTTAAGCGTTTCAAATAAATCGGTTCGTATTTCTGCAAGAGTATTAATTTTTGAAATTAATTCTTTTTGTCTGTCGGCATTTCCTGGTGAAGCGGATATGGTTTGAAGTTCGGTATATAAATCTTTCTCAATTTGCTGTAACTGCTTAATATTATCTACTATGCTTTCATTCCCATTCTGAATAATATTTAAAGAATTTGTAGTTAAATCACCATTTCCACTCATGATAGTATATAATATTATTATACAATAAATAATATTATTTATATAAATATCAATATTGGCAAATTATGTTGATTAATTTAATAGTTAATTTCTTAAAATTCTAATACCTATGATTGCAATGATAATTGCTAAATTCGTCCATAAAAAAAACTTTATTTTTTGACTTGACATATTTGTCTTAGTATCTTTAGACATTGCAGTTATATTATCAAATAAGGTGCTGTTCTTGTTTATATTTTTATACATGTTTTCGTAATTTTTTATATCATTATTGAATTTATTATTATTAGTATTATATGTGTTTGTTATATCTTGTTTTTCATTAATTAAATTATTTAATTTATTTTGCATGGTATTTGCATAATTTAATAAATTACTGCCTTGTTTTTCAACATTAATTAATTCATTATGTGTAAATGCGCCTAAACCACATAAAGTATCCATACTCATTTTATCGCCAGTAGGCATTGAATCCCACATGGATGCATACGATGGATCTACTATTTTTGAACAAGTAGCATTGTTTTTTACTTCTTTATCCCTAATATATAATTGTGCAGTTTTTGACGGGTTACGTATTCCCGAAGGAAACATAGATGAATCTTTTAAAAAACAAGTGTTATTATCTAAAACAAATCCGCTACATTCGGCATTTGAATTGCAATTCGTTTGACATTTATCTAAATCGGTATTATCAATTTTGGATATGGTTTTTCCGGTTGAATCGTAATTTCCTAAAAATGTATACGACGTTCCATATGTAACCATCTCGGGCGGATATTCGTGTATTGTTTGGGTTTCATCGATGTAACCAACTTTTCCAACATTTTTAATATTATTTTTTTTAATAGTATATAATCCATTTGCTTCCGAGCTACTTCCGAATTTATTTTTTAAATCATCGGTAGAACAATTTGTTTTTTGATATAGTAATTGAAGTCCATTTTGGGAGCAGTCTTTTGTGTTTTTAGTCATCATTAAATAACAATTGCCCGAAGGTGAGCCAATAAACTCACCCGACTTTAATGTTTCGCCTGCAAGTAAATAATTTCGTCCATATTTTCCATTTGCTGCTTTATATTTATCTAATGCTAAACCAGTTGATTTCGTATTACTTTGCCATATTATAGTATTTAAATGATCGGTTAATACTAAATTACCATCATCATTCAGTGTTAATTTTACATAACATTCCTTATTCTCTTCGGAGCAATCAAACACCAATGACTGTCCGCCTGCTTCTATTTTATCACCTAAAATATTTAGGGTTTTAGTTGGACCATTTCCACATTGGTAGGTAGTGGTAAAATTTTTATAACATCCGTAAGCGGGGTCGCCACCGCCTTCGTGGGCAACAACATAATTTTTTGTAACTTCTCCATGAACTTCGTCTTTTATATACTTGGTCCAATTTCCAAGTGGGACATTATATGCCATTATTATATATATATTATTATTATTATTTCCTATAATTATTTATTTTCGTTATTATTATAAGGATTTCTCTCACGACTAAATTATTTGTTTATAAATTTTTTTATATTGTAGAATGTAGAATGTAGAATGTAGAATGCCAGCAAGTAAAAAAAAACTGAAATTGTTTATTTTGTGGTATGAGGAGAAGGAATAGAATAGCTTATTAAGTGCTATAAATTATCTAAAGTGGTGGTAAACAATTCATTCTATTAATAGCTAAATACTTAATTCATGCTATTAATAGCCTTATTGGCATTATTAATAATATTATCTGTATCTGCTATTTATTTTTTCATTATCTCTTTTTTTTCCTATTTATAATTATGTATATAAATTACTACAGGGATATATATTAAATTGTTGATCTGCATTACTATACAAGCAACCAATTTCTTTTTTATTCTGCGTATTTAGTAATCTATATGTTTTTGAAGTATCTATATCAATACTTGAAGAATACTTATCTTTTAAATAAAAAACGACGGGTGCAGGCGTGGATGCAGATGTAGGTGCGGGTGCAGGCGTGGATGCAGATGTAGGTGTGGGTGCGGGCACAGGCGTGGATGCAGATGTAGGTGCGGGTGCAGGCGTGGATGCAGATGTAGGTGCGGGCATGGGTGCAGATGTAGGTGCGGGATCAGGCACGGGTGCAGATGTAGGTGCGGGATCAGGCGTGGGTGCGGGCGTGGGTGCGGGTGTGGGAGCAGGTGTAGGTGCCGGTGTAGGTGCAGATGTAGGTGCGGGCGTGGGTGCTGGTGTGGGTGCGGGCGTGGGTGCGGGTGCGGGTGCGGGCGTGGGTGCAGGTGCGGGTGTGGTCCACGATATTTTAACATAACCATTTGTTCCTGCTGCACCTATACTACCACCTTTTCCGTACGCTGTATCATTCGGGAGATATTGTATCTTTTGACCTCCTAACAAAACAGCAGACCCACCGCCACCACCACCAGAGAGTTCATTTAACGCATTTTTATCCGCGTTCCAACCAGCACCACCGCCACCATAACCAGCACCACCACCACCACTACCGACCTCATTTTGATTGGCACCACCGACACCACCACCATTAACACCACCAACAGCGAAATCCGAAACTACTTTACTATTAACAATAACTCCGCCTAATCCTGTTACACCGTTTAGTGCAGCACCACCACCGCCCCCACCAATAATACCAGAATCATCACTTTCAATATCTCCATCACCACCTTTACCCCCCGCCGATGCATTACCTCTACCACCAAGAGAAGAAGCATCAGCACCAGCACTACCACCACCTGTTGAACCGCTACTACTATCAAAACTACCACCATAACCATCCTTTTGGAACTCGTTCTGTGTAATATAAAGCAAACTGGCGCCATACCCACCACCCTTACCACGTGTACCAGGAGACAACCCGTACCCCCCATTAGTATCTGCTTTATCAGAAGTACCACCACCTATACCACCGCCACCACCACCACCATTTCCACCATAACCCGCACCTGTAATACCACCACCACCACCACCACCACCAGCAATAATATTTACTTGTGGACTAAAAACTTGCGTTAAACCACCACCACCACCACCACCACCACCACCAGCAATAATACCTCCCCCTCCGCCAATTTTTATAGTTAGATTGCTTGAAACACCAGTATAAGTCGTTTTAACAATGTAACTATCACCACCCCTATCCCCACCGCCACCGCCACCGCCACCAATAACATCAAAATCATACTCAGTAACACCAGGAATAGGCGTAAAAGTTCCATCAGTAGTAAATATTTTAAAATTATCCGAATCTGTCATACCTTCTATCATATTATTTTTCTTTTCACTAAAAACATAGTTTACAACATAAATTGCTGATACTATTCCTAAAATACTTATTATTAATTTAAGGTATCTGGTATTTATTTTCAGCATTTATTTTTTCCTATTTCTAAATATGTATATATATATATATATAATTAATTATAAATAGTCAGGTCTTGATTAATTAATTATAAATCAATACAAGGATTTATATTGAAGCGTCCATCTGCATTACTATACAAACGACTATTTTATTCTTTGTTGTGCCTATTTACTAACCTATATGTTTTTGAAGTATTAATATATTATATAAGTAAATAAAAAACAATATTATTTATTTATTATTATTATTATTAATAATAATAAGCATTTTGTTGTTTTCTTTCTTCATAAATACGCTGGATTTATGACATTTTTTTTATAAAGGTATTCCCGTTGGTATCAGTACCCATAATAGTTCCATCTTGCAATTGTATCACCGAAGCCATTTTTTTAGAATTATCTACTAATATCGATTCGTGATCTAATGTTGTTTTAGTATAAATATAGCCATCACTACCAACGCCAACAATAATCCCATTATTCATAGTTGATATATTGGTGACACAGCATGAAGAAGGACACTTTATTAATTTCCAATCATCTAATAAATTCTTTTTATAATATATTTTGTTATTACTACTATTTACACCTAAAATACCACCATTATCTGTGTATGTGATTGATAAAAAACTATCCATTTGATTATTTGGATAAGCACTCTTCCACCCCCCATAGAATACCCCCAGATCGGATGATTTTTCATCCCTAATATATAATTTTCCATTCTTATCTACCATTAGATATTGTCCATTATTTAATTGTATCATATCTTTAATTAGAACCTGAGAGGTCATTGGGGGTGGTTTTCCACATGCAAAATAGGGATCACACATGCCGCTATTGCCGTCTCTACACCAATTCTTGGAAGCTGTGTGTGTGTCATCGACCCATTCAGGACTACATCCAAGCAAGCAACGCCCCGGAAGAACCTCATCGCAAGGACATATTGCCTTTAATGCGGTAGCGGAGCATGGTATTTGATCTGGCATAAAATTCCATTCTTTACTAATATCATACCATAATGAATATGTTCCATTTTTTTTGACATACATTTTGCCTTCTATATTTGAACCAAGAATTGTGCCATCTTTAAGCTGACACAGTGAGTAGATTTGTACACCTGTAGTACTTGATTCCACGGGAATCCACGGTTTATCCCATAAGGTGGTTGTATTCATAGTTATCCCTGAATTTTTAATAGGGACAGGCGCATAACAGGCATGACGATGTACAGAATCTGGCCACATTGCATATGCATTCATCTCTCTTGTTACCTCTTCTATGTTTAATGGTTTCCACATATCAGGATTTGTTGAAAGCGTAAGATCTGTCGTACATCCTACGTCTTTCCATAATTTATTTAAGTAATCTGTTGGTAAATTTGTCTCTTTATTATTATTGTATTGGTCATAATTAATGGGAGTAGGAGTTTGTTCCTCAACTGGAATCAATTTCCAAAACTGCTGAGCACTATTTTGGGTTTTTTGACTACATGTAACGCTACCTATATCGTACCCATTATATAAACACAAGTGCATATATGTGTTTTTTAATTGATATGTATCAGGTTGTCCATTCACTGGTATTAATTCCCAATCTTGTCCAGCCAATGATTGATCTTCATCTTCTTTATATTCAGGCATAACATTCACCCGACCACTAAAATCATTAGTTAATAATTCTTTTGAATTCAATGACTTAATTTTAAACACATTATTACGGTTCGGTGTTGGCACTAAATTCCAATATTGATCCACAAATTCGCCACCAGTAGTAACACCAAACCGTCCATCAGCATTACTATACAATCTACCATTATTTCCAACCACATTCATTAATTTATATGTTTTTGACGTATCAATATTAGTAGCTGCATTATTTTTTAAATAATAAACGGACTCCTTGTCTGGAGTCTGGTTTTCAAAACCTTCTATTTGTGATGAGGATTTATTCGGATTTAATAAGCCAAAGGAAGTAACCATAATATTATCACCAAATCCAACACAATCATCAGTTCTACTACACATATCTGCCATATCATCTACTCCAATTTTACCGCCACTGCCACTATACAATCGCTCATAGTCTTTAGCATAATATTTATCTTTATACTCGGTATAGCCACCAGGAACAGTGTCGGAAATAGAAGTAGGCTGCACTACTGGTGGTGGTTTAAATTTACTCTTTTCAGTACCATTGCAATTATAACCATAGGATGCAACTGTATTATTTGTATTAATACTTTTACCCAATAACAAGTCACAGTCAGTATGTGGGTTTAAATCTGTCACAAGATTATTATTAACAGAATCAGTATATGTTCCTATTTGTCCATTATAAAGTAATTCGGCAGTATTTGCTCCATTTGCTTTTGAAAAATTATATGATACAACTGGTATAACTGATAATCCAAGGGATTTCGCTTTATTAATATCATCTCCTACAGCACATTTAATATTATTTGAAGTTTCGTCACTTTTATATAAAGAAAATACACTTTGTCCTAAATCAGAAGCTCTTATTTTACAAGTATCAATGTTTGCCATATCCCCCATATCTTGATCGATTAATCCATCGCTTCCTTTTTTATAACAACCCACCCAGTTAGACTTAATTAAATCGGGATTTTCAGCTTGGGGTGTATATATACTTTTACCATAGGTAGTTCTATTCTGTAAAAAATTTTGCGCTTTATCCACTAATGTTTTATATGAACTTGCATAAGTGCTTAATGAACGATTTAATTCATCTTCTTGCTTAGTTAATTCCTCGTGATCTTTCATGTTTTTATTGTTTGCACGCGTGGGTCCAATCATTCCATCAAATCCTTCAATTAATGAATAATTCTTATTCATATTCTTATTATTATTCATATTCTTATTATTATTAATATTACTATTCCCACAAGTATTATTATTATATGGTTGAGGTGATCCATAAGTGTGTTGTTTAGTTTGATTCAGATACCCAATACCTTGGGTTATTGAATTTTTCTTACTATTATTTGTAGGTGCATTTATTAAATTATCCATTTATAATAAATAGTATTAATATATTATAAGTATATAAAAAACAATATTATTTAATATAATTATTTAATATAATTATTTAATATAATAAATGCTAAAGGCATGATCATCGGTATTGCTCCCCATACACCAGACCAAAAATAGTTTAAATGTTTATAATACCCATCTAAACTTGGAAACAGCATTGTTTCCCGAAAAATTAAATCAAGTATTATTCCATAAAGGATTAAATAAATCCAATTTACAGGATAAGAGAGAATATAAAAATAAATAATATAAAATATACTCATCATTCCACCTGCTATAAATAATGCTTCAACTGAACCATGTAATTTAAAATACGGTTTAAGACCCCAGCCCGATGGACCACCCATACCCATATATTTAGTTAAAAATTGTAATCCTGCATCTCCAATAAATCCAGTAATACATGAATAACTAATTAGTTTTGCTATTTCATTATTATTCATTTTATTTATACTATAAATAATTATTTTATTTTTTTTATATGTTTTTATATGTTTTTGTATGTTTTTTTGTATGTTTTTTTGTATGTTTTTTTGTATGTTTTTTTGCGTGTTTTTTTGTATGTTTTTTTGCATGTTTTTTTGCATGTTTTTTTGTATATTTTTTAATGTTCTTACCCTTTTTGAATTTATTAGATTTTCTCGTAGTTTTATTCTGTTTTCTTTTTTTTCCTCCTACAGCATCAAATTCCATTAATCCTTGTTTTACACAATTAAGTTTTGGTATATCATCATTATGTATTTTTTGTCTGGTCATAGGGGACATGAAATCACTAATATTTTTACCCGGTGCCGGCATCGTTGAAATTAAACTCCTAATATCATCTGTGCTATAACAGTATCCATCTGTTGTTAATTTAATTGTTTTATTTATTTCTAATGGTCCCCAATTAATGGGAGATAATATAATATTCTTATTATCTTTATTATTTAACGAACAGTCTTCTGTAATATCCAAGACTTTAAATTGATCACATTTTAATTCATCCAATATATTTAAACCATTAAAATATATAAATTTTAATTTTGTGAATTGACCATTTTTTAAAAAATTAGATAATCGTTTTTTAATATTTATAGTATTCATACTTTGATCAAGATCAAATTGTAAAAATTTTAAATTAGTAAGATTACTGAATGACTCATGTAAAGAAGTTAATTCATTACCTCCTATATTTAAATATTCTAAATTAGTAAGATTACCTAATGACTCAGGTAAAGAAGTTAAGTTATTACCTCCTAAACTTAATTTTTCTAAATTAGTAAGACTGAAGAATGACTCAGGTAAAGAAGTTAATTTATTATTATCTAAATATAACTCTTTTAAATTAATAAGATTACCGAATGACTCAGGTAAAGAAGTTAAGTTAGTATCGCTTAACTCTAAACTTTCTAAATTAATAAGATTACTGAATGAGTCAGGTAAAGAAGTTAAATTATTATAAATTAACTCTAAATTAGTAGTAGTAGCAATAACCTTATTATTTGTTAAATCTACTCCCGTTTTATTCAAAAACACTTCTTCAGGATTCATATTTTATTTATACTTAATATAAATATATTAAATTAAAAAATACTTTATTAATTATACATTGCGATTTCCTTTTCTATTTTTTCAATTTCATTTAAAATACCTCTTTGGTCATCTTTTAATTGGATTGAAATCTCTTTATTTTCTTGGTCTTGATTATTTTTTAGAGAGAATAAATCATTAGATTCTAATAATAAACGCAATCGTTCTAATTGTATAAGTTTAATTTGTTTTTCCTTATTAAAATGTGTTTTAAAATCTTCAATTAATTCGTTGCATTTATTTTTATCTTCTTTAATTTCTTGATACACATCTAATAATAAATCTTTGATTTGTGTTTGTCTTGTCTGTATATCTATTAAAATCTTATCTCTAATCGCTAAATCATTATCATTCATTACCATAATGAATTATATTATATATATATATATATATATATATATAATGAATATTTATATACTAACAAATAAAATTATTTTTATTTGTTAGTATATCGTTAATAAGCAATAGATGTATGTTTGATAGTATGTTTGATAGAATGATTTAAGTAAATAAGTAAGCAATTTAATTTAATGATAAATACACATCCAAAAATATAATACAAAACTCTCTTCCCAAAGATGTATTAATTTAAAATGCGATACATCATGTTGATGGCATTTTTCTGTAGTAATAAATTCAGTTTTATATTTCCATTCTTCTAAAATAGCACGTTTGTTTTCCGCATGCCGTAATTTATTTAAACCATTCCATAATTCGTCATGTAAAATTGTGGGTGTAATTATTTCTTTATTTTCATAATTTAAATAATCAATGATTTTAGTCAAATCATCTAATTCTTGTTTACTCATATGTTGATTCATGCTATTGTCTTGATTATAAGTATAAGAACTTTATATAAGATTATATATGTATACTCCTTAAATTGTTTAAATAGAATTATATAAATAAATATAACTATTATAAATAATTATATTTACCTATATTATTTAATGTCGAACGATTTAACTTTAACAATGAATGAACCGTTGTTATCAGAAGATGTAAATCGTTATGTAATGTTTCCTATTCAAGACCATGATATATGGACAATGTATAAAAAACAAGTTGAGTCTTTTTGGAGAGTTGAAGAAGTTGATCTGAGCAAAGATATTGCAAGTTGGAATACTTTAAACCCGAATGAACAGTATTTTATTAAAATGATTATTGCATTTTTTGCATCATCCGATGGTATTGTTTTGGAAAATTTAGCCATCCGATTTATGAAAGACATCCAATTAAGCGAGGCCAGAGCCTTTTACGGGTTTCAAATTGCAATGGAAAATATACATTCAGAAATGTATTCACTATTAATTGATACGTATATAAAAGACCCTATTGAAAAAGACCAATTATTTAAATCCCTGGAAATTTTCCCCTGTATTAAAAAGAAAGCGGATTGGGCAATTAAATGGATTAATGATAGTGATTCTTCGTTTGCAACACGTCTATTGGCGTTTGCTTGTGTAGAAGGTATTTTCTTTTCGGGTGCATTTTGTTCTATTTTTTGGCTTAAAAAACGCGGTAAAATGCCGGGTCTTACGTTTAGTAATGAATTAATATCAAGAGACGAGGCATTACATACTGAATTTGCGGTTTTATTATATAGTAAATTACAAAATAAATTAGATAAAAACCAAGTGCATACAATTATTAAAGATGCGGTCAGTATTGAAAAAGAATTTATTTGTGAGGCACTTCCGTGTAAGCTTATTTCAATGAATTCCGCTCTAATGTCTTCATATATTGAATTTGTGGCGGATCGTTTATCCGTTCAGCTTGGTTGTGGTCTTATTTATAAAACAAAGAATCCTTTTGATTTTATGGAATTAATTTCAATTGAAGGAAAAACTAATTTTTTTGAAAAACGAGTAGGAGAATATGCTCTTGCAACTAAAACTAAAAATGATACAGTATTTGACTTAAATGAAACCTTTTAATTCTTTGTATCAATTTCTGATTCGGTATCTGTGTTAGTCTGTTTAGAAGGTCCGTTCAGTTCTTCATACGTTTTAGTTATATCCTGAGGAGTATTATATAAAGAAGGGTTGCTGTAAATATATTTTTGGGTGTATTTATTTCCTCCCCAGTTTTTGTCCATTGGATTTATACTTACTTTTGATTTATCATCCTTAAACATTTTATCTAAAGGTGTTTCTAAACCAATATATAAATTGTGTCCGTCGAATCCTGGATAACTATTACTATTTGATTTGTTATTATCGCGGGAGGCGTCAATTAATTTTGTATTATATGATTCATCATACTCTTCGGGCATTAAATCAGGTAATCCTCCCTGTAAATCGGTAGGACTGGGGCGGGCTTTATAAACGGCATTTCCTTGAGCATCATACACTTCTTGTAAGTATAAAATAGGACACATAATGCCTTGACTTCTTTGCCATTCAGTAAATTCTATATATTCTTCTAAACTATTAAACCGAAGTGGATTTACACCCGGAACTTTGGCCGTATTTGAATTATATAAATAAAAATCAGAACCTTTTTGAAGTAATAGTGTAGGACAACGTGGCGGCGGCATTAACTCAAATCCTTCTATTGTCTTAACTGGTTCGTTTAAATCATCAACAACAACTGGTTTGTTTGATTTAGTTGATTTATTCTTTAATAAAAAATATAAGCCTAAAAGAAAAACTATTATTGATATTATTGTTTTAACCATTATTATATATTATATTATAATAAGAAATAATAAGAAATAATAAGAAATAATAAGAAATAATAAGAAATAATAAGTTTATTGTATTTTATTAGAATATAAAAAATAGAATTTGAATTATTTAATATTTAATATTTATATATAATATAAATAAATATGAAGTTTATTACAATAAATAAAAATAATGCAAGCAATTACGATTACGATGAAATCGTAAACCAAACGCCTGTTTTTGTTAAAATATACAGTGATATGTGTGGTCATTGTGTTGCTATGCAAAAAAGTTGGGATAATTTAAAAAATAATGATTTAATTAAAAATTATAATGGTGCAATTGTTGAACTGCATGTTGATGTGATTGATCAAATATCATCTTTAAGTGCAAAGATTGATATGGGTATTCCTACTATTCGTGCTGTAAAAGTACATGGCAAAGAATGGGTTGATTATAATGGTAGCCGCTCTACCGATGATATGATTCAATTTATTAAAACTCATTTTAATGAAACTACGATTCAACATAAAAAAAAGAATAAATCAATGAAAAAAGGTATATCAATGAAAAAAGGTAAAACAATGAAAAAAGGTAAAACAATGAAAGGCGGCGGATGTAATTGCAGTATGAATGGAGGAAGAAAAACAATGAAAAAAGGTAAAACAATGAAAAGTAAATGTAAATGCCGTATGAAAAGTAAATGTAAATGCGGTATGAAAGGAGGAAGCAATTGTGGTATGAAAGGAGGAAGCACGTGTGGTATGAGAGGGGGAAGCAATTGTGGTATGAAAGGAGGAAGCACGTGTGGTATGAAAGGAGGAAGCACGTGTGGTATGAGAGGGGGAAGCAATTGTGGTATGAAAGGAGGAAGCAATTGTGGTATGAGAGGGGGAAGCAATTGTGGTATGAAAGGAGGAAGCAATTGTGGTATGAGAGGGGGAAGCAATTGTGGTATGAAAGGAGGAAGCAATTGTGGTATGAAAGGAGGAAGCAAGTGTGGTATGATTAAGAAGTAAATTATGTCAAACGATGGTTAAAAATTATCTTTTAAATAGATAACTTCATATTTTAATAATTCATTCCATAAAGTATAATCTTTACCTTTTTTTGAATTTGGATTACACCGTAGCGCATATTCACAATTACGTCCTTTTAAATTTTCAAGTGTAATCGTATCGCCTAATACTTTTTTAGTTCCATGCGCATATCCCCCATATTTAATAATTAAATCATACATATTATCAGAAGGAACTTTAAATATATAACCCTTTCCTTTATTTTGATCAATTGGATCATACATATTATACCCAATTAATATATAATATTGTACGTTATGGTCGGGTCTAATTTGAACAAAATTCAATTTGGAATTAATTGAATGAATAGATACTTTTAATTCATAATTAATATTATTTTTACAACCATC
>Ga0115566_10003189_pt1 | contig 13308 bp, 16 predicted proteins | sample COGITO_mtgs_1204_3_FD_87173 | JGI IMG/M metagenome (GOLD analysis project Ga0115566, IMG submission 87173) | Pelagic marine microbial communities from North Sea - COGITO_mtgs_120405 | ecosystem: Environmental > Aquatic > Marine > Epipelagic | place: Germany:Helgoland, sampling site Kabeltonne...
TAAAGGCATTGGTATTTAAGGCAACTAATTTCAAAGAAACTATTTTTAATAAATACAAGGAGGCATTTAATATGATGGGCTATGTTCCCGATGATTTTATTCTTAGTCCAGATGAGTATTTTTTATCGAGTGATTTATACGATACAAAGCGCAAAAATAAAATGCTAATCACCTTTTACGAAACCAAAACTTTAAAAGAATATATCAGTGAAATTAAGAAATTTAATAATACGAATAGGGTCAATAATACACAAGTGGCTAAAAACTTAAATAGTGTTAAAGAATTATGTATCGCCGAACTTAAAACCCTTCATGCGAATGGGTTTTGTTTACCAAAAATAAATATGACTTCATTCGCAGGAAATTATAATCTTTCAATAGTCTATTTGCAAAATATAGAAACTATTAAATTATGCGATTCTGATAAACACCGAGAAAGTAATTTAAAAAAACTTGCTAATTTATTTTAAATTATTAGAAAATAAAATATTGTATTACACTATATGACGAAATTCCTAGAATCCCCTCGCGAACTAACACCTAAAGAAGTCGCAATGTATGAGAAAGCGCAACAGAAATGGCTTCCAACTATTATTCAATCGTTTCAGACACCTATTCACGAAATGATGGTAAGTCCCGTTAAATATAGTATATTGAGGTCATTATTATTAACCGTTTTCATTCTACTTGGGGCAAATGTATACTTATATTTTGAAGGGATTAAACGAACACGTACATTTATTACATATAATATTATTGCGTTTGTAGTGATGGTGGTTATTCTTACCAGTCTCAAATATTTTTCAGTTGTTAAAAACAATCAAAATTTAATGTTGGTCGCTAGTTTGCTTCCAACAGACCAAATACCAACCAAATATGATTACGAGTCGTCTTCAGTGGTCCAATCTAAATTAATGCGAGCATCTATGTCTCGTATGGGAAGTGGTGGATTGACTGGTGGATTAGTTGGAGGTGTAGTTGGGGGTAGTATGGGACGTCGTCGATAAAGAATTAACGCTCGCTCATTACTTTATTTAGTTCAATAATAAAAATCGGCATCAAATAAATAGTTGAATTAAAATTTACTAAACTCCCAAGAAATATTAAAGATGTAATTATTGAGGTTATTTTAGTCATTTTTGTTTTAAATTTTTCCTCTATAAAGCCTCTTAATAGATAATATAAAGCAATTGGCCAGGATATATCTCTTCCAAATTTACAAATCATTCCTCGTGGCTTATTAAACGTGTCTACTGGATGATGGAAATAATTATTTGACATATACGTTAATGGGTGGGCAAAGTTATATTTGGTTTTGAAATAATTTAGAATATATATAATGTAAGAGGCCTCTAAAATAGATACGAATAAAATAGACATATTATAATAATAACACATATATTATATGTTAGTTTACATATTATCCAGAATATATTTTAATTAAAATATTATATATATATATAATGCATCAAACTTTATCTTACGCTAAAATTAAGAAACTTCTCAGAAATAGACAATCCAGTAAAAGAAAACCTCTCCAACCACAACCAAGACAACCAAGACAACCAAGACAACCAAGACAACCAAGACAACCAAGACAACCAAGACAACCCTTACCCAAAAGGGCACCACCCCCCAGGGAACAAGGTGTTCCTGGTCCAATTAAAACGATGAAAATCAATAATACTAATACTAATCTGCTAAATACAAAGCAAATGATCAATAGTCAACGAAGAGCTAGACAAAGACAAGTCGCAAGACAAGAACCAAAAATCCCAAAAACCCAAACATATACTTCTGCTGCTAAAAAAAGGCGAACGAAAACACAGAAACAACGGAACAAACTGCGGGATATGCGGGTTAGAACAGGCCTAAATAAGTCTTGGCGTTCCAAAGCTTTTTCTGGTAGAGAAAAACCACACCATACAAAAACACCAACACGACTCGAGCAAGTTTTAAAGGGTGAATTACCTAAGTAATATATTATGGATGACTTAATATTTTGTTATAATAAAAAGTATTGGAATTAATTAATTGTGTATCGAGTCATACTATGGATACAAATAAAACTATTATTGAAGCAACTAATTTATGGTTTACAAATGAACCAGAATGTAGTAAACTTTATGGACACATTACATTTTGGACACCATTAACATAAGCACTATAAATTATATGTGTTATAATACCTCGCTTTTGATAAACAATTGCTTTGGAATATCAATAATGTTAAAAATATGTCTTGGATATTTTATAAATATGATACCGATGGTCCACCGGAATGGTATAAATAATTATTTATGCGTAAGTTCCATTGCTTTAACTCCGTGGTATAATAATGTAAATATCGCCAAAACCCCAATAATTGGATATACCATAGCATTCACTTTTTTTTTATAAACCGCCATATAAATTAATAAGGGGACAATGAACAGAATATGCGAAGCGTATATTATAATGTTATTAAATTTAACATCAGACGATAGGGCAAACTGTTTTGGCGAATGTGGCGGTGGTTTAAACATGCCAGTCACTGACCTATCGCCTCGTTTTAATGGCAATATTCTACAATCATAATAGTAATCATACCAAGCCATCGCAACATACGAAATTACAAATATTAGAAATAGTATGGCGTATAATGCCAGCGTGCTTTTAATTACAGGTTTATATAAAAAAAGTCCCATTATTAGTAGCGAAAATATAATACATTTTATATTTAATGCGAACGGTTTGCCAAATAATCCACCAGACATTATATAATAAACTTTTAGAAAAAGTTTGGCAAAAATAAGATTAACTTAACTTTTAGAAAAAGTATGCTTGGCTTAGTTTAATATATTCATTATTTTTATATGAAGTATTTGTTTTTGCTTTCACTTATCGCAATTATTTTATTAATTACCATATTCTTATTCTTATTTTTAAAAAAAGAACAATTCCAGGACGCTATTAACTATGAAGATGATGTAACTATTAAAGGAAACGTTCAATGTGATAAAAATGTAAATGTCAATGGGAAATTAAACATTAATAAATTAAATATCGGCGACGTCCAACTTGATAAAACTAAATTAAACGAATTAATTGAATTGCCACTTGTAAATCTCACAAATATTTGTTTAACCGATGGTCAAACCGACCAAGGAGTGTGTTTTAGTAAAGAGGACATAATTGCTATGAAAAGTCTGGTTAAAGATCGCCGAGAGAACGATGAAATATATTATAGGTGGCAAATATAATAAATACGCACATTTTTTAATATTTTAGTAATTTAATGAAATATACAGTAACTATTGTTACAATACTACTAATTATTCTATTTATTTTTTTCAATTATGTGAAGGAACCCTTTATTCTATTATCGTATAAAGGCGGGGGTCATTTTGAGGAAAATGTAGTTGCTAATAAAAATGTAACGGTTAATCAGACCATATCAACTAAAGAATTGTGTCCGATGAATTCAACTAATTGCGCCAATAATAAAAATTTCGCATTTGTTAAAGACAATATGCCCAAGATTTACAAAGACCGTGTATGTATAGGAGATGAATGTATTACCTATGAAGATTTAAACTATTTTAAAAACTTGCAAATTAATAAAACCAAATACATTAAATTCAAGGTCGTTTCGTCTGGAACCGTGAATGGAGTTCGCTCGGGATTATCTGAATTTTATATTAACGATAAAAAAATAAATAATTTGCCAATTGGACGTGGGTTGAATATAATGATAGTTGATTTAAATGGAAATGTAGCCAATTTCCAATCATTTGACACCCATTTGTCATATGAATTTACTAAAGTCTTTATAAAATATGTAGTAGATTGGATACCCGATAAGTATTATGTATTGGTTAGTTGTTATGATGAATGTAGTTATAGAGCAATCCCACGCATTAATATTTACGAACACGTCCACTCAAAGGGTTGGAAAAAAACATATCATCTAAATTCCGATGGCAGTGATACTAAACTCCATTCTACTTGGAGTGATTCGCAAAATACCTACGGCCAAGGAAGTGCCCGGATTCCCAATGATTCAATTACTAGTGTTGATGTATCTCCTGGAATAACGGCGGTATTATACGAACACGATGAAAGTGGTAAACCAGTTACATTGAATGGTCCCATTGTTAATTATCAACTACAAAACAATGCTTTTAACGACATGACATCCTCTATTATTATAAAAAAAACAGACCCTAATATGATCGTATCGCCATTTGAAGCACTGAAAAAATGTGGTGGAACGGGTATGGTCGCCCCCAATTACCGAGGTTCCTTCATATTTATTGGGGTTAAAAACGCCGATATAGGCACGGCGTATGAGGGTGTCAAAAATAGCAATGGCTCGAATGACACTAAAATCAGTTTCACCAAAAGTATAAAAAATGATAAACTTCTTTACAATATATTAAATAAATGAAAATAATAAATTAAAATAATCATTTCTTGGGTTTAACCGACTTAAATTTAGTTTTAGACCTAACCCTTATAGTTTTAAACCGCTTAGGGTACATTGTTAATAGCGGAACCCTATAAAAGATGGCATGATGAAGAAACCCAAGAAAATAAATTAGTAAAATTGTTAGAAGAAAACAATTTTAATATTATAAAAAACGATGAAATGAAATTTATGTTTATTGAATGTAGAAAATAAGACTTGATTTTATTGAATGCTTATTTATCATAAACCAAGTATACCATGCTTAATTTTTCCCGAAGAAATCTCTCAAATACATGGATACGTTTCAAGAAAATATAGTTATTATCTAATTTATCATATTTTTTTAATTCATTACCCAGATAATTGACCCCCATTTCCTCTGCGGTTGAAATATGAAGCAATTTGCAGTTTGAAATGACATCTATAAAAGAAGGAATAATATAGTTTGCGATTTCTTTATTATTTAGCATATATTTTTTAAAAGTTAAAGTATTATTCAAATCAAGGTGTCCAGCATCCGGATCACTTGAAGGGTGGAACATAAGTGTTTGGAATATCAATTTACCATTCGTATTCAAATATGGTTTATAGCCATCAATAACATCTTTATACCCACTTTTACACAAATGGGTTCCAACTATAATCGTATCAAATTGACGATCCTCTAGTGTGTCAATGGTTTCAATCGCATAGTCTTTAATCCGCTCCATAAACACAGTATTAGTTGAATAGATATAAAATTTTATGTGGTTATTATTGGTAATTAAATTCAATAATTCACTTGGGCGCATAAGACCTGGAATTATCAATACCTCTTTATCCGTTTCATTTAATCCATCCGCAATATTAAATTCGGGTTCATAGGTGAGATTAATATAAGATTCGTATAGAGCGTCTAAATTAATAGTGTAATTATTTTGAGTTCCTGGAAAACATACTTTAAAATTAAAAAATTTATTAAAATAATTATAGCAATTCATTCTATCCATGAACGCGCATATATATGTACCGATTAAATTAAAATAGTGAAGAGCTGTTGGCGAAAACATAATTCCGAGTGTCTAATATGGTAGTTAAAAGTAAAATAGGTTTAAATAAATATTTACTTTTTATTTTTCTTAGATTTCTTCAATTAACCGATTACCCCCTTCACGCACTTTAAGTTTGTATAATTAATTTATACAATAATATTAATGGTTAAATATTTAACTTTAAATAATTGGTTAAAACTATTCGATACAACAATAATTACAAAAAGGGACTTCGTAACGAATTATGTTGTAAAAACTAATAGTAAAGTGGTAACATTAAAAGAAGTTATTAAAAAAAAAAAATTGACTAATACCGAAATCGAATTATTATATTTTGTATTTGTTAAAAATAAAATAACCTATCTAACTAATTTTTATAATAAATCCTTAAAAATCAATGATGATTTACACTTTAAAAATATAAATTTATCACTAAATAATTCACATAACCCGCAATATAAAAACATTATTAGAAATGTTTATTTTAAAGAATTATTATTAGAAACCAAAACAGATATTAGTAATGTTCGTCCATTTCTTGAAGTAATATATGATTTATTTAATAATAATATAATAGATTATAAATTATTAACTCCATCGGCTATAGAATTATTTAAAAAAAATAGTTTTGGTTCAGTGTTATCTGGATTTTATTTCCGATCATCAATATTAAATCCTGTAGTTATTTATACGTTATCAAAAAAACATTTGAAAGGTAAAAAGTTATTTACACCTACATTAGGATGGTCTTCTTATATGTATGGGTTTTTTAATAATGATAATGTTGATGAATATGTTGGAACGGATGTAATAAAAAGCGTATGAAATAATACTAAAAATATAGCAAACAAATTATTTCCTAATAAAAAAATAGATATCTATTGTTCGCCATCCGAATTATTACTAAAAAATAATAATTTTACAAAAAAATATAAAAATTATTTTGATATAATATTTTTTTCCCCACCTTATTATAGATTAGAACTGTATCCGGGTTCTAAACAAAGCACTAATATGTATAAAACATATGAAGAATGGTTAGAAAAATATTGGGAAAATACAATAATACTATGTAATTATGTATTAAAAAAAAATGGTAAAATGGCTTATATTATTTCGGGATATGATAAAATTACATCCTTTAACAAAGATATGAATAAAATAACCAAAAAATATTTTAAATATGATAAAAAAATGGTATTAAATAATAAAAATATTGATTTTACTAAACATAAAGATACAAATGAAATAATTTATTTTTTTACTAAATAATTTTAAATTACTTTCTATATTTTCTATGATACCCACAATACCCTTTAATTATTTTTCCACCACTTTTTTCTCCAGTTTGTCTACATTTCTTTCCATTTTTTAATTGCCCGACATATGTTATTAAAAATTATTGGTTCATCGTCATCATTTGTATTTATAATTTTATCTTTTAATAAAATATAAATAATTAAAAGTTGGAACATGATCACGATCATATAAATTTCAAACATTGGGTTGTACATCAAACAAACACTAGCGTCAGTTGATTTATTCATAGTTGTGTCTGTCAGGATAATTATATTTTTATAAATGCCGGGTGGGTATATTCATTTTTAATAGGTTAAGCCACTTTTAATGGTTTGGTAAAATCCGAGAATAAAATGGGATTGATGAGTCATACATTTTTTGTCCGATTTTGGTTTTTATGGTGATTTCGAAAGTAGAATCCGAATCCAGTAATGACTTTTCAAATATTCAGAAATGACTCATCATAAAATTTCGTTTTTGAACGCTCGGATATAGCATAAGTATATGTTTTCGGATTTTACCAAATTATTTGGTAAAATCCAAGGCCTGTTTTCTACCAAAATTGCCAAAGTAGAATCCGAATCCTTGAATTGTACTACATAAATAGTGGGTATTGGTAAAAAACGAGCCCCTGAAATCGGATTTTACTCAACCATAAATAGTGGCCTTACTACAAATTATAGAGTTTTTAAAAAATTTGATTTATATTTTTATACAATACCCAATAATATATCAAACAACCAACCAATCGAACGAACCCAACAACGAACACAACGAACGAACCCAACAACGAACACAACGAACGAACCCAACAACGAAAACAACAACAAAAAACAAAAAAAACAAAAAAAATGCCTTTCTTTGAAGCAAATAAAACTAACGCAAATAAAATTATTGAAGCTATGACTAAGGGATTCCATTATATTCTTCTGGTTCTGCAGATGCAAGGTGGAAAAACAAATTCATATTTATATAGTGCGCTAAGACTTCTCGACCTAAAAACTATAAAAAGGGTAATTATTATTACTGGATCATCGGACCTTGATCTTTATGAACAATTGAATGATAGTATTAAAACTGCGGTACACTCCTATGTATTTGACTATCATAATGATAGTAACAGTAAAGCGATAATATATGAAAAACAAATCAAAATATATAAACCTAGCGAACTTAAAAAAATAAAGGATCTTTTGGACGATACTTTAATTATACATGACGAAACCCATTATGCCCAATCTAAAGATAACATACCATACAAAGATTTCTATAAAAAATTTAATATTGAGCAAAGTCTACATAACGATTTCACCGAAATTAAAAAGAGAAACCTTTTTATACTTGGTATTAGTGCCACTCCATTTTCAGAAATTATCGCGAATAAAACGGTAGAATTAAATTTATTGGATGATATCACACCTGTTAATGATTGTAATCGCGACCAAAAAAGTATAATTTATGGCGATGTTGGTGATACATACGTTGGGATTCGTGAGTATTACCAATCTAATCGGATTAAATTCTACGATTTTAGTAAAAAACATATTTATGATAATGTTTATAATATTCTAAAAAATATTAGTAATAAAAAATATTTTATAGTTCGTAGTAAGTCACCTTATATTCAATGTTTAGCCGACGGTTTTGGTTATGATTATAAGGAGCTTAATTCAAAAACCGAAGCAAAAAAAAAAAATGATATTGGTCATGAACCATTCGGGTTTCTTGAAACCGAACCAGAACGCCCCACTATTATTCATATTAAAGCGTTTGCTAGAATGGGTAAGGTCTTGAATAAGATGTATATTTCGGGTGTTTTGGAAACATCTATAAAACCAAAAACCGATACACTACTCCAAGCACTACCGGGAAGAATGTGTGGTTATGATACCCATTCTGATATTACTATCCACGTGTCAATTGAGGCAAAGACTGAATTGGATTCGTATACTTCTAACAAATATGACGAAATTTGTAAAGCGATGAATATTATTGGTAAGAGCAAGAGCAAACAAAACCAACATACTATGGAAAATTATACAAAAGATACAAATGAAACTTGGTGGAATCCTATTGTGCCTTTCAAAATTGAAAAAACAAAAATGAAAAAGACTGAATTTGAGAAACTACAAGGAGGTAACCCCCACATTATAGCAAATTATATTGAGGATAATTATCCAAGGGATCCAAGAAACAAATGCGTCTTAGACTTTTTAAAAAAAGATGTAAAATTGGCAAAACGAGATGCATCTTCATATACCGGATTTATGGAAAAATTTGAAGATGCATGTAAGGCCAATGTCCCCGAACGTTGTAACTTCACTAATATGGTATGGGAACACCCTACCAATAAGGTTATTGAATATGGTTTATTCAAAGGGGACACTGTAGCATATTTATATGGATATACGAAAGTGATTGATGAACAAACCATAAATTCTATCAATCATAAGTTTAATAATAAATTGCCGAAGGTTAAACCCAAGGCGAATTATATTAAGTGTGGTGATGAAGATGACCAATTCCAAAAAAAACATCAAAATAATTCGCCATTAATTTCTCAACCATTAAAGGTGTCTGTGAATGACATCTATAATAACCACGAAACTCTTGAACATATGCTTGATGTAGCTATTCATAATTCATTGGATCCTACAAACCTGCTAAGCCGTTGTCTGATGTTTAATAACGGCCAATGTTTCAAAAAAAAAAGCCTGGTATCATTTATTCAACTATCACGTGATGAGTACACTGCCGAAATAATCAAACAAATAAAGCGCACCTTAAAAGCTCACCATAATGTTGATGTCAAATTTGAAGAGATATCTTCTAAAAAAAACCCACAAGATGTTAGATACCGTAAAATTTCTTGGTAATAATTTATCATAAGACATTATTTATATACTTTCAATTATAATAAACATTATTTTTTTTCTTAGATTTCTTCAAATTCGACAGAATGTTTTGTAGTTCATTTATATTAATATTAAACGCATTATTTTTTTTAATTATTTTGGGGGATTTATTTCGTTCCGTTTTTTTCAAACCAAAACTACCAGATTTTATCTGACCTAAAAACATCATATTAGGTGGTGGTAAGACCGATACTGGAGATACTGGAACGGGTGACACCGATACCGGTTTAAATAATAATGAGGGATCAATCCCATCTAATACCATTTTATTTTGAATTGCTTGGACTGGAACGCCATTTTTTTTCATTTTCTGGTATTTGTCAATATTAATATCAGAGGGGGTCTCCACTTCCGCTTCATCGTCCGAATCAATAAAACTATATTTTTCAAGTTTTATAGTATCGCGTTTAAAGTATTGAAGCTGTAATAGATTAATGTTTATACCATACTTTGTTTTCTTTGCCCATAGTTCTTTAATTTCAATAATAAATCGCGCATACGATTTCGGCGAAATCTCTATGTTAGTTCCAATATATTTTTTTTGGTAGTCGAAGCACATTATAGATTTGGTTATATTAACTCGTAATCGTGCTGGATAGTAACTATCTTTTAATAACGGATTAACAAAGGGTCGTTTATATTTGCGTATGGCTTTATCCATAATAGTTTTAATCACGGTTTCAAACATAGTTATATCGGAATTATCTTCGGTATTTGTTAGGGAAATATCTATAGTATTATAATTAGATTTTGAAAACGGTATATATAACACAGGTGTTTGAATAATTAAAGGACGGTCATTATATTGTATTGGAATAATAGAATACACTTTATTCATAGATATTTTTTTTTTAAATTTTAATTGCTCACTATTAAATTGAGGCGATTTAATGACTGAAATATTCATTTTATTTCTATTAATAATTAATATTTCTATTAATGATGAATATAAGTACTATAATATTATTTTATTTAGACAATTTAGAGATAATTTAATTATTTTTTTTATGGATAATTCAAAGAATGAGTGTTCAATTTGTTATGAAACTATAGATAATTGTGATTTACAACTTTTAAATTGTGCGCATAAATTTCATTACGATTGTATAATAGGTGAATTTAAATTTCAACTAAATAATTACAATTTTTCCAGAAAACTTGAATGTCCGTATTGTCGGTATAAGTCGGGTCTATTGCCACTGCGAAATAATAGAATTCCAATCAAAGATATTAATGAGAATTATAATTTATTTCTTGATTCAATAGAAAATAAAGACTATGATAAAATAAAAGTATATTTCGCCGAAAATCAGTGTCACGCAATACTAAAAACAGGCGTTAATAAAGGTGACCAATGTAAAAGAAAAAAGAAGGTAGGATTATTTTGCACGGCTCATCTCAAATAATTTAGTATCCGCCATAATCATAAAGAAAATCAAAGTACATATAATTAATACGAATGTTATGGTTACAAACTGGACAAACCCGTCGGCTTTTTTCAACTCGATATCGCTATAATATCTAAAAAGATTAATCATCGCCAGTATCATTAATAATAGGGTGAAATAAAGTACGAATTTTTCCAGATAGTTGTTTCCAAATTCCAAATATTTCATATAATAATAGGAAATATTATATTGTTTATTATTTATATGGCGCGAACAAAAAAAAATCGGAGTCTGAATAAGCCTAATACTAAGCCTAAATCATTAAAAAAAAAGAATAATTCTGATAATATGACTATTGTGGATGTGTGTAATGGAAAAGGGTCCACATACGACAAGGAAATTGAAAAATATAAATTGGGTCTTAAATTGGGTTCGGGGTCATATGGTGTTGTATATAAAGCATTAAACACCACTACTAAAAATGAACTCGCGGTAAAAGCCCAAACATTTGAAATAAACGAATCGGTAAATAATATGACGTCATTGAAGGACTTTATTAACGAAGCAACCCTATTAAAAAAATTAAATGGAAAAAATATTGGACCTACGTTATATAATGCGTGGTATTGTAAAAATAAACACATTGACGCTTTTGATACTTCTAAAATAACTGGATATATTGTCACCAATATGTATGATGGTGATTTAGATGATTATACAATATACAATCCACTTTTGGGTACATACAAATTAAAAAAAAATGTAATTTTACACAAAAATGTAGTTAATAAATTAGAAAGCCAAATTAAAACTATGAACGATATGAATATAATTCACACGGATATATTTCCGAGAAATATTTTAGTAAAAATTAAAAAAACTAAAAATAAAGTTGAAATAACAGAGTTAATCTTAACCGATTTTGGTTTAGCGGATTATGTTAGCAATTTTAAAGATAATGAATGGTTTAAGCGCCTTTTTGAAAATTATAAAAACGTGCTTCAAGATAATTTCCCATATTCAATAGTAGAAGTCAAACGAAATCCGTTTTTATACGATAAAGCATATATAAATATGCTAAAAAAAGATTTATTAGTGAAATAAAGATCGTTTTATTAGTGAAATAAAGCTCGTTTTATTAGTATTAGTATATTTGATGTGACCCATAACTACATATAAATACCCCACCCAATACTACACTTAGTCCTATTTTCACTCCAATTAAAATACCTAGCGGAGTCATAGCAATCGCCCCAATAACCCCTCCAATTAAAATAGCGCCAATATTTTTATAGTAAGACCGGGGGTTTATTGGTGTAATTAACAGATCGTTATATTCAGATGGTTGTAATAAGGGGTCATTTACAATTAATAGTGTCATAAAATAATCTAATAAAAAACAAAACGAATAATACTAATAATAATTTTAGTTTAGGATTCTTTCAAAATAATAAATTCGCTGTCATTTTTAATTACTAATATTTGCACTTTTCGGTTCACGCTATCACATTCCCCAAATGCCTTTGACATACCAACATCAACTCGCCAAATACAATTATTACATGAACTATTTAATGGTTTATTATACATAAATTGTGGCGAATGTCCTACGACCATACCTTTAATCCCCACTTTATTATTTTTATTTATTAAAGCAATCGTTTGTTTAAATTCGTTATGATGGACGGCTTCATTCCATTCATCTAAATCACTAAAAATACGACTCCAAAAAGGCGAATTATCGTCGTCGTCACAATGATAAATATCATCGACATATTTTTTATTTATGGGAGTGGATTCTCCCATTAACCAATTCTTAATTGATTTATTTATATCTTTCAAATAATATTTAGAAGCACACGGTTTAGAAATGCCACCATGGACGAAAAGCCAACTACCAATTATTAATACGGAATGACGATTACAAGCTAAATGTTTCGCAATTGTGCCACCAGGACAAAATGCGTTTTTCCTACTATGATAGCCATATGGTAATGATTTATCATTTGTTCGCGGTTCTTTGAAATAATTGCCAAATTCTCTAAATTCTTTAGGCGAAACATATCGGAAATCACCATCTACATTCATTAATTCGTGGTTTCCTAATATACTATATACCGCCCCACCATCTTTTTGCGCTTGGGATGCTAATTTAGAAAATAGCAACATAATTTTTAAATCGGAACCTTCGTCATGGACCAAATCGGAATCTTTTTCGGTACATA
>Ga0115566_10003191_pt1 | contig 13306 bp, 9 predicted proteins | sample COGITO_mtgs_1204_3_FD_87173 | JGI IMG/M metagenome (GOLD analysis project Ga0115566, IMG submission 87173) | Pelagic marine microbial communities from North Sea - COGITO_mtgs_120405 | ecosystem: Environmental > Aquatic > Marine > Epipelagic | place: Germany:Helgoland, sampling site Kabeltonne...
AGAAGATTACAAAAGCCCTACAGGGTGCAATCTTAGGCAATATGTTCTTTGAGCCTAGCACGCGAACTCGAGTTAGCTTCGGCTGCTCCTTCAATCTGATGGGTGGACAGGTGCGAGAAACGACCGATGTAAAAACCTCTTCGATCTCCAAGGGCGAGTCTCTTTATGATACGGCAAGAGTCATTAGCGGATATAGCGATGTCATTGTCATGCGACATCCGCAGGTCGGCTCAGTTAGCGAGTTTGCCAAGGCCAGCCGGGTCCCTGTGATTAATGGGGGCGACGGCCCGAACGAACATCCGTCCCAGGCCCTATTAGACCTCTACACCATCAAGAAGGAACTACTGTCCAATAATCGTCAAATTGATGGCATGCATATAGCCGTGATCGGGGATCTGAAGCATGGACGAACTGTACACTCCCTCTCACAAGTATTATCGCTGTATGACAATATAACCTTCAAATTGATCTCCCCCGCTGAACTGAAGATGCCTGCTGAAATCGTCTCCGAGTTAAAGGATGCTGGGCATAAGGTTATCGAAACCGAAGATATGGAGGCCGGCCTGAATGACATAGACACGGTCTATCTAACTCGCATACAGGAAGAACGTTTTACCACCAAACTTGAAGCTGATATCTATCGGGGCCGATTTAGATTAAACCAATCCATCTATACCCGTTACTGCCAACCAAATACGGTAATAATGCATCCGCTACCTCGAGACTCACGAGAGGAAGCGAACGAACTGGACAATGATCTCAACCAACATCCCAGCCTCGCCATTTTTCGTCAGACCGACAACGGCGTTCTGGTGCGCATGGCATTGTTCGCACTGGTACTGGATGTGGCTGAAAAAGTAGACGATACGGCCCGTGATGTAGGCTGGTATACCCAGGGCAGATTCTAATAATCCAACACCAGGATTCACAGAATAAGAACGGCATAAACAAACAGGCTCAATAGCAGGAATACGATTATGGGTTTCAACGACTTACTAAATATGATGATTGAAAAAGAAGGCTCGGACTTGTTTCTTACAACAGGTGCGCCGCCCAGCATGAAAGCATTCGGTAGGTTATCGCCACTCGTCGACAAAAAGTTGCCCGAGGGCATGGTTAAGAAGATCGCCTATCAGATAATGAACGCAGAGCAGATAGAGCAGTTCGAAAAAAGCCCGGAAATGAACATGGCAATATCGGATCCGGATATAGGCCGTTTTCGAGTGAATATTTTCCAGCAGCGTGGCGAAATAGCCATCGTAGCGCGTAATATTAAAACTGAAATTCCCAGCGCCGCCTCTTTAGGTTTGCCCCCTATCCTCAACGATTTGATGATGCAGAAGAACGGTATTGTTCTATTTGTCGGCGGCACCGGCTCGGGAAAATCTACATCATTAGCAGCCTTGATAGATCACCGCAACAAGAATAGCGATGGCCATATAATAACGATCGAAGACCCTGTCGAATTTATTCACCCACACCAAAAATCAATCGTTAACCAGCGTGAAGTTGGCGTTGATACGAATAGCTATGAAGAAGCACTGCAGAACACGCTCAGGCAGGCGCCGGATGTAATTCTTATCGGTGAGATTTGCAGTCGGGAGACTATGGAGCACGCATTAGCGTTCGCTGAGACCGGTCACCTTTGTCTTTCTACACTGCACGCAAATAATGCAAACCAGGCTTTGGACCGCATCATTAACTTCTTTCCAGAGGAGCGACACAAGCAACTCTTCCTGGATCTGTCTCTGAACCTGCAGGGCTTCGTGTCACAGCGCCTAATTCCTACCCCCGACGGCAAACGTGCTGCCGCCTTCGAGATATTGCTGGGCACGCCGCGCGTCTGCGACCTTATTAAGCAAGGCGAGGTCATGGAGCTTAAGGAAGTTATGGAGAAGAGCGAACAGCAAGGCATGAAGACCTTCGACTCGGCACTCTACGATCTCTTTAAGAGCGGAAAGATCAGCTACGAAGAAGCCTTGAAGAATGCCGACTCCAAGAACAACCTGCGGCTGCGTATTCAGTTGTCCGAAGGCAAGGGTGCTGACCAGGCCGATATCGACGCTACTGAAGACGCAGCCGGTTTGTCGCTAGTTCAGTCCGATGACGATAACGATAGATTTTTTTAACTGGATACCCTACTCATCCATGCTTGATTATTCTGACTACAAAAAGCTCGACGCTATTGCCGCGGCTGAGGGAATCCGAAATAAAGATTTCACCAGCACAGAACTGACGGAAGCATCGATCAATCGCTCCATCGAGATCAACCCCAGCATAAACGCCATCGTGTTTGAGAGCTTCGAGCATGCTCTAGTGCAGGCCAGGAAATTAGATGAGCAGCCCGCCCTATTCGAGAAAAGCAGGGTCGCCGGGCTTCCGTTCTTAATTAAAGACCTCGCCGAGGTTAAAGACCTGGGGACGAGTTATGGCAGCAGGCTCTTCGAGAATTATATCTCGAACAAGCATTCCAACATCGTTGCAAAGTATGTTGACGCTGGCCTGCCCATAATTGGAAAAACCAACACACCGGAATTTGGACTCACGCTTACTACCGAGTCAGTAGCCAACGGACCCTGTCGCAACCCCTGGAATCTAGACTATTCCACTGGGGGCTCCAGCGGTGGCGCGGTGGCCGCGGTGGCGGCTGGCATAGTCCCTGTAGCACACGCCAGTGACGGAGGTGGCTCAATACGTATTCCCGCCTCTTGCTGCGGCCTGTTTGGCCTCAAGCCCAGCCGCGGTCTAACGGCAGTCGAAAATACACATGCCGAGTCCTGGGAAGGCATGAGCGTGGGACACGTAGTCAGCCGCAGTGTGCGCGATAGTGCCGCGTTCCTCGACGTCGTCAAACTACACAGCCCACATTTATACCCTCTGCCAGGTAGCCCAGATTCCTTCTTCGATACCCTCGCAGAAAATCACTCTGACGGGAAGAAACTGCGCATTGCTGTGCAATATGAGCACCCTACCGGCGAAACTATTGACGAAGAGTGCCTGCTAGCGGTGAAACAGGCAGCGAGGCTCTGCGAGTCTCTGGGTCACAATGTAGAGGAAGCTGCGCACCCGGTTGATCATGCCATCGCCGGCAAAGCCATGTCGCGCCTAATCAATACCCTCACCTATAAGTCTGTGGCAAAGCGCGCAGAGACGTTACAGCTAGAACTGATGGACTGTCCTCTCGAGGCCTCGACCCTGGCTATGGCCTCACGGGGCGCGGCGGTTAGCGCCGTCGATTATCTGCAGGCCAGAGAAAGCCTGCTTTCCGCAGAGAGGCAGATGCGGGACTTTCATCAGCATTATGACGTCATTATTCAACCGGTATTGAACAAGGTGCCTGCAAAACTGGGCTGGCTGGACATGAACAGCGAAGATTTGACAAGTTACGGTGGCAGATTCAAGTCCTATAGCGGAATTACCGCTCTCGCCAACGGTACCGGCCAGCCATCCATGTCTGTCCCTATAGCGACATCAACAGAGAACCTGCCGGTCGGCGCCATGTTTACTGCCGCCTGGGGTAACGACGCAGTATTGCTGAGGCTGGCCGCTGCTCTAGAAATCGCCGCCCCCTGGTCTGGCTTGGCTAAGGCAGCTTCCTAGGAAGAGCGCGCTTCTGTTTGCAGCTCCCTAGAGGCTGGAGACTGCCCGCAGAAGCTGTCACAATTCATGACGCACAGGGCTGTGAAGCTGTTTTATAATTACCCATAGCAAAATCATAAATTAATTAAATTATCTATATATAACAATATATTAAAGAACATAATTAATATGTTATTTAATATGGAGACAAGGTATGAAGCCGCGAATTTCTTTACTATCTGTTCTTTCAGCCAGCATTACGCTCAGCCTGGCTAGTGCTAGTTTTGGGCAAGAATTTCAGACACCCTATACCGAATGGGGCGTACCCGATCTGCAAGGGAACTGGAAGAACGCCACAGTAATGCCCTTCGAGCGGCCTAGCGAATTAGGCACAAAACAAGCCTATACCGAAGAAGAAGCCATGCTCTTGGAAAAGCAGGCTCAGCAAGCAGTAGAAGAAGACAACGAGCCCTTGGACCCCAATCGCCCCGCTCCCGCACTCGAAGCACTGCCTCCGGTGGGTAACTACGACCTATTCTGGACAGACCGCGGCATGTTCCTGCCTACGATCGACGGCGAATTTCGGACATCGGCCATCATCGATCCACCGAATGGTCGTATTCCCGAGCGAGTAGCGGGTTTTAGAGAAAGAATGCAGGAGTTACGAGCGAATCGACCGGATAGAAATGCAGGCCCGGAAGGTCGCGGCCTGGGAGAGCGCTGTCTGGTAGCCTTCGGTAACTCATCGGGGCCGGTTATGACCCCGGTAATGTATAACAGCCATATGCAGATCGTGCAGTCACCCGGGTATGTAAACATCATCGTTGAAATGGCTCACGACTCAAGAATCATCAAGATTGCCGACGAAAGAAACCCAGCCGGTGAGGTACACCAGAAGTGGATGGGTGATTCGATTGGACGCTGGGAAGGCGACACGCTAGTGGTAGAGACCAAGAATTACAATCCCTGGATCACCTATCGCGGAGCACCTACTGAAAACCTAACCGTTATAGAAACTTTCAAACGCGGCGCGAACAACAAAATCATCTACGGCTTTACCGTAGATGACCCTACTGTGTATAGCGCACAGTGGTCAGGTGCCTACCCTCTCTCACGCATGGATGAGCCCGTATACGAATACGCCTGCCACGAAGGCAACTACGGCATCATCGGCATACTCGCGGGCGCTAGAAGACTAGAGGCTATGGAGAGAGACGGTGTCGAGCGCGCTATAGAACAGTAGCGATACGACATAGAGACAAGAACAAAAAAGGTAGCCGCGGCTACCTTTTTTTTCGATTCTTTTTACTTCACTGGAACGTAAACACTGACGGTCTACTTCTGATACCTTACCGCGGTAACCTCAGCCATGACCGCAATCGCGATCTCAGCCGGGGTCTTACTATTAATTTGAAAACCTATTGGCGCGTGCAGACGAGAAATCTCTTCGTCATTTAGACCTAACTCAGGCAACCTTTCGCGTCTTGCCGCCGAAGTTTTTACCGATCCCATCGCGCCTATATAGAATGCATTCGTCTTCAATGCTTCCATCAATGCCATATCATCCACTCTTGGGTCGTGGGCCAGCGCTATAATACCGCTATAGGGGTTGCTAAATCGCTCACGCACGACATCATCAGGAAGTTGCGCAGTAGTCTCAACACCCGCCACATGCCAATTATCCAAATAATTCGGCCGTGGATCACAGAGGGTTACATCATACTCGAGAGCAATAGCCATCTCGGCTACAAATTTCGCCACATCTCCCGCACCTAGAATTAGCAAACGGTACATTGGGCTGAGGCTATGGGTCATACGCGAGCCTTCGATCACAACTGCTTCCTCGCTACTTTCTGCCGCAGCCGAAATCACGCCGTTATCCAGGTTGACAATACGACTCACTCGACTGTGATTTTCTAAATCCACTGCCAGCCGTTGAAACACGTCGATATTCACTTTGGTGCTATCTATGTATTCCAGAAGCACATGTAACTGTCCACCGCAGGGAAGTTTAAGCCGCGCCTGCTCCTCAGCTGTCACTCCGTACTTTACGAGAAAGGGCCTTGACTCTTCGTCGTATTGCGCCTTTAGACTGCCGTCCCTCAGTTGCTCCAAGAAGTCTTCTTCGATACAGCCGCCCGAAATAGACCCCACCAACTCACCATCCATGGTGCAGGCCATCATGGCACCTATAGGGCGGGGGGAAGACCCCCAGGTTTTCATTATCGTGCATAACCACACCGGCCTGCCGCCATGTAACCATTGCTGCACGTGAGAAATTATCTGTTGCTGACTGCTCTGCATACACTCAATTCTTAGTAAAGGATCAATAGGCTGGAAACGCTAAACTACTCTGTCTTTCCATTTCCCGCGCCGAAACGCAAGGTAGCCTACTATACCAGTGAGGATATCCGACGCAAACACCGCCCAGAAAACGCCAACCGGCCCAAACTCCAGAGTCAGCGCCAGAAAATAGGCCAGCGGCACCTGCACGACCCAGAAGCAGAATATGTTAATCCAGGTCGGCGTCATCGTATCTCCAGCACCATTAAAGGCCTGAATAATCGCCATCCCTGCACCCCAAGCAATAAATGCAGCCGCGAATATAGTAAGACACTGCACCGCATGGTCGATGACGACAGGCTCATCCGTAAACACGTTGACGATCGATCGAGTAAACAGAAGCATCACTAGTGAAGCAAAGCCCATGTACATGGCATTGTATTTTACGATCTGCCACACAGATTCCTCTGCACGCTCCGGCAAGCCCGCACCCAGGTTCTGACCAACTAAAGTGGCCGCCGCATTACTCAAGCCCCAGGCAGGCAGAATACTAAACATGACGATACGCACCGCAATCGTATAGCCGGCAACCGCCTCACTGCCAAAACCCGAGACTATTTGCATCAGGAAAATCCAACTTGCAGTGGATACCAGAAACTGAGAAACGCCCCCAATAGAGATTCGGATAATAGAAAAAACCACGTCTAGCTGAAGTCGCAGATTGCTGATATGTAATCGAATTCTTCCACCACCTCCACAGAGATAGTAGAGCCCATATAGCACACCAATCCCTCGGCCGATGTTGGTGGCAATCGCCGCACCATTCAATCCCAATTCAGGAAACGGGCCGTAACCGTAGATCAAACAAGGGTCGAGTACTATGTTGATACAATTCGCCAGAGTAAGCGCGCGCATAGCAAGGCTCGCATCCCCCGCCCCACGAAATATCGCATTAATCAAAAACAGAAAGACAATCGTAAAACAGCTACCGAACATAATTCGCGTGTAGGTCTCTCCTGTTTCTAGCACAAGCTCGTCAGCCCCCATCAACAGGAGAATGTTTCGTGCAAAGAAGATTCCAACCAGGCCCACCAGCACTGAAATAATCAGGCCAACCCAGATCGCCTGTCCTGCTGCGAGCGAAGCTGCCGTCGGCTCTTTCTCACCGATACGCCTGGCGATCAAAGCTGTGGTAGCCATACTCAGCCCGATGGCCACGGCATACAGTAGCGTAATCATTGCCTCTGTTAAGCCCACGGTCGCCACGGCAGCGGTTCCCAGACCCGCGACGAAGAAAATGTCTACTACAGCAAACACCGACTCCATCGCCATCTCTAGAATCATCGGTATAGCCAATAGCAGCGTCACACGACCAATAGAGCCCTGTGTATAATCAATATCGCCATCGCCAGCCATCGCCTGTTTAAACAGTCTCCAGCCGCTTTTTAATTTTTGTGATGCCATTCAAATTTCCATAGAACAGAGTAGTCGGCGCAAAAAATATCTATGCAACGAGAGCATAAGAGGAGCTGAAGGAGTGACGCGGACAGACTACATCCGAACAGTTTAGCAGATTGCTACTAACTGGCTACAAAGCGGCCAAAAGCGCGAGAAAAACTGGCGAGACGAGTGGCTACAATAATTGATGCTATCAATACGAAGAACTGAACACGGCATTATCGATACTATCTGTACTATCTGTACTATCTCTAATATCTGTACTATCTGTACTATCGATGCAGCATTAGCAAACACGCAATTTAAGTATCAGGCATTAGCTCTGATGAGGATAAAAGACTTCATTGGACGAATAACTGAAATAAGAGATGGCATTATAAAACTCTCCCGGGAGATTCTCACAGCCTTAATTGAGATATCAAAGTCCGCTTAAGCGCGCCATAAATATAGTCTACAATTCGATACTGAGAATCAGAGGATTCGCACCAAGCGACAAACACTTCGTGAATTCATCCGGAGCCATCATGAACGCCCTGAAGTTATTACATCTACTCCTAAACTGATCGTCGACTCTATCGCTTGCTTTTCGAGCTTGCAATACCGCGGATTGTTGTTGCACCCAGGGAGTAGAAATTCGTCGAGCCATTTCTCCAGCCGCACTCTTGTCTACCATCGCGCTCATATGCCCAGCGGTCCGACTGGACGTATTCGAATACGTTTCTATACCCTGTTCTATTTCTTCCATTACATAAGCCGAGAGCCCCGGAGGAAGGTTGTTAAGTGCAAGCTGGCCAGCGACACAATCACTGTGACGCGCCAAGGTCGTAACAGTTTGACGCGAACGACTAACTTCAACTGGCGGGCTATAAAATTCACTCACGGGATTGCTGGAAATTTCTGCGTAGTTACGATCATCAAGTGGAGCGCATCCCGAAAACTCTTTCTCTCTTTCTAGTTTATTGCAGTTATAACTGTAGAACTTCGAAGTCTCAGCACGTTGAACATCGCTCAATACACGCCGCACCGATTCCACCGATGGCAGTGCAATTATTTCAGAAGACAAAGATGGCGGGCTTGCTATTTCTTTCGGTTCGGCTATATCTGTTTCGGCAATACTCGGACGATCAACATCCGAACTTAGCGGTGGCGGCTCTGGCACAACAGCCGGTATGGATACACTTTGACCCAGAGAGTTCGCCGGTGCAGGCTCAAGGACCCCGGCTTCCCCTTCCTGACTAAGCAGGGGATTGGAAGGAACAAAGTCTATCTGCAATACGGGGGGCAGCGCCTCTTCAACAACATCAATCTCGCCTGCCACAAAGAAGAAGAGCGTCGCCGCCAGAGCGAAATGGAACGACGCAGAAATCGCGAAACTGAGCTGCAGACTTCGAGAGCTGCTAACTTTTTGCGATGACCGAACGAGGAGAGCGTTATCATTGCTAATAGCATCAAGGTCAGCCCGGGAAAGCTTGCCCAAGGCTATATCATCGGCTACGTTCATCTACTCGCTCTTATCCTTTCTGCAGCTGCGAAACCAGCTATCTGATGCGCTTAGTAAGTAGGGCACCTGACAATCTAGACAAGAGCCCGTATCTAAAGTTCCTCGAGAAGCCTCTATAGTAGGACCTAGAAAAGGTTGAGGCCAGGCGCCGCCCTCTCCTTCTCCAGCCCCAATAGAAATTGCTTAGTCTCGATGCCGCCGCCGAATCCAGTTAGCTTGCCCGAACTGCCTATTACTCGGTGACAGGGAATAATTACCGGAATCGGGTTCACTCCATTTGCTGCTCCCACCGCCCTCGACGCCTTTGGCTTGCCAATATGAGCCGCTAGCTCACCGTAACTCCAGGTTTCACCATAGGGAATCTCCCTCAACGCCCGCCAGACCGACTCCTGAAAGGACGTGCCACTAGGCTGAAGCGGCAGATCAAACTGCGTAAGCTCTCCAGCAAAATAACCATCCAGCTGCCGACAGACTTCATCGAATGGACCGGCATCGAGCGTCCAGTCGATGTCATGGCGGCGCTGCATTTTTCCACTTGGAAAACCCAATAGGGCAAGCAGCTCGCCATCGCCCGCCAAAAGCAGCTCGCCAATCGGGGTATTGTGATAGTGGTAGTATGTTGCCATGTTAATTACCTTCTGATTACAAGCTAGGGTGAATTTTCACCAGCTACTATTTAGTTTTGCGCATAGTTTGTTGATAGTGCTTCCACAAAAGAATCACAGCATAGGCGCGCCAGGGCCGCCATACCTCAGCCCTGCCTAACAAAGCCTTTGGCGAGAGTGTCTCCTGATTGCTGGTTGCGGCGCGGCGCAGAATGAGGTCTGAATAAGGGAAGGCATCTGGGTCACTCAATACACGCAATGCTATATAGTGCGCCGTCCAATCACCGATTCCTTTTATTTCACAGACCCGCGATACGAATTCTTCTGTTTCCTCCGCGCCAGCAAAATCGATCTCCTCGCGCTCAACCATTACAGCCATAGCTTTGATTGCTGCTATTCGCTGCCCCACGATACCCAGACCGTCCAGGTCTGCCTCGCCAAGCGTCATAGCCGAAGGAAAAATGCGGTTTAGATGTGCAGCCGAACAGCTATAAGTCTCGCCATGCCTCTCGACCACCCTGCCCGCCAGAGTCGTCGCTGCCTTCACGGTTACTTGCTGCCCCAAAATCGCTCTTACCGTTACTTCCAGACCATCCCAGCAACCGGTGACACGCGTGCCCGGGTTTTTTGCGATGATTTTTTTCAACAAGGGATCCCTGCTTAGAAAACGCTCTATCTCTTCGCTATCCGCCTTCAAATCAAACAGCAGGCGAACCTTTTCAACGATGTGATAGAGATAGCGCGTATCAGGAAAATTTATGTGCAGAATCGCCGCGTGCTCCTTCTCCGAGAACACGACGCAAATATCACCCACGCTTTCGCCTATGGCTATTGTTCGAGAGTAGGCATTGCCCTGCAAATCGATATATTCCACCCCGGGGATCTTGCGGTAGTCCAGATACGCCAGCATCGATCGCCAGTCCAGGGGCGGTCGATAGGCTAGCCGAACTTGAATACCCTCACCGTGTAACTGCTTCGAACCCTGCCTGCCCTTGCGCAATTCCTTCGGCGTTCTTGCATAGGTTGACTGAAATACCGCGTTGAAGCGTCGCAGGCTGCCAAATCCAGCCGCGAAACAGACCTGGGCCAGAGGCAAGTTCGTTTCATCGAGAAGCTTTTTTGCAAAGTGCAGCCTCTGCGTCTGCGCAACGGCGACGGGAGAGGCTCCAACATGCTGCTGAAACAACCTGCTCAGCTGCCGGGGACCTATGGATAACTGCCCTGCCAAGGCCTCTACCGAGCTGCCGTCCAGATTACCCCGCGCAATCAGATGCAGAGCCTTTGACACCTTGTAGGGAGCGCCTATCCACGCCGGCGTGCCTGGCGAAGACTCCGGGCGGCAGCGCAGGCAAGGCCGAAAGCCAGCCTCGGCGGCGCCTGCGGCGCTGCGATACAGCTGCACATTCTCTCTCTTGGGAATTCGAACCGGACACACAGGGCGACAGTAGATGCCTGTGGTCAGCACAGCCACGAAGAAACGCCCATCGAAGCGAGGATCGCGACTCTGGCGCGCATTTTCATATTCATCATTGTCAGGCAGGGCTGTCATTAAGATACCAACTGGAGCTCCACTGCGAACTCATGGCCTGCCGATGCAGAACCGCTTATCAATAACCGCTAGCATACTCTATCTCGCAACAATTACTGGCCGTTTTCGGACGCAACCATCGACAAATAGAAGGCCGAAAATAATTAAAGCAAATAGTTATATAAACTATATAAACTATTGTTATATCTAACTTATTAAATAATATATTTCAAAATCGCAGTGGCAGTGAAACTAGCGAACGTCGCACACCCAGAATTAACGACGATACGACCTATGGATAACTTGGCGCATGACACGACTATCGTCTGCCCAAGCCCCAACAGACAAAAGACCAGCGTCCTTGCGCTTCGGCTGTGCCGAAAAATCATGCACTGCCCCGGCGTCGGTGGATGTAATTGCCGACCAAGCCAATGTGATTGCTCTTTTCTGTGCAAGTCGCTATAGATTAAGGCCTATAGGCGGCAAAGGGGAATGCGATGATCTCCCCGCTGGTGTATATTAGCCGCCTCTTGGGCCTTACAGAACATTAATTGGTTCTGCCATAGCGCTCACAACTGGCGCAGCAAGCCTAATAAATCAAAGATAAATGTAGTTGGTATATTGATGAATAACAAAGACTTAAGGAAGTATTCTAAGCTAGTAGTTGATGGGGTTGAACAAGCGCCCAGCCGCTCCATGTTGCGCGCCGTTGGCTTCGAAGACGCCGACTTCAAGAAGCCTCAGATCGGTATCGCCTCAACCTGGAGCATGGTCACGCCGTGCAATATGCATATCAACAAACTCGCGGAAGATGTCAACGAAGCAGCCGACGCCGCCGGCGGCAAGGGCATCATCTACAACTGCATAACCATCTCAGATGGCATATCCATGGGCACAGAGGGTATGAAGTACTCCCTGGTATCCCGCGAAGTCATCGCAGACTCTGTTGAAACCGTGTCCGGATGCATGGGGCATGACGGCATCATCACCATAGGGGGCTGCGACAAGAACATGCCCGGACTCTTAATGGGCATGTCTAGGCTAAATCGTCCCTCGATATTCATCTATGGGGGCACCATACAACCGGGCCCCAATCACACCAACATCGTGTCTGTGTTCGAGGCCGTAGGCGAGCATGCCGCTGGCAAAGTGTCGGATATTGAACTGAAGAACATTGAGGAAACGGCTATCCCAGGCCCTGGTTCCTGCGGCGGCATGTATACGGCGAACACCATGGCCTCGGCTATAGAAGCCCTGGGCATGAGCCTACCCAATAGCTCAGCGCAGGATGCAATCTCACAGGAAAAGGTCAATGACTGCAAGAATGCGGGCGAAGCGATCATGCACCTTATCGAACACGACATAAAACCCTCGGATATTATGACCCGATCAGCCTTTGAGAACGCCATTAAGGTCGTTATCGCCCTGGGCGGATCCACCAATGCCGTACTCCACCTGCTCGCAATGGCCTATACCATGGGAGTTGAGCTAGAACTGGATGATTTCACTACAATTGGCAAGAAGACCCCGATGCTCGCGGATCTCAAACCGAGCGGCAAATACCTGATGTCGGAACTCATCAAGATTGGCGGTATTCAGCCCCTAATGAAGCGCATGCTCGAAGCCGGCATGCTCGATGGCAGCTGCATGACTGTGACAGGCAAGACCATGGCGGAAAACCTCGCCTCCGTTGCGCCCTATCCTGAAGGCCAGGACATCATTCGGCCCTTCGACAACCCTATTAAGAAAGACAGCCATCTTGTTATATTAAAAGGAAATTTAGCTCCTACTGGCGCAGTGGCAAAGATCACTGGGAAAGAAGGCCTGAGCTTTACAGGAAGCGCTAGAGTCTATGAGTCCGAAGAAGATTGCCTGGCGGGCGTGCTGGATGGCACCGTGGTCAAAGGTGATGTTCTGGTCATTCGCTACGAGGGACCAAAGGGCGCTCCCGGTATGCGCGAGATGCTGAGCCCGACTTCTGCCATCATGGGCAAAGGCCTGGGCGAGGACATCGCCCTGATCACCGACGGCCGGTTCTCTGGCGGCAGTCACGGCTTCGTAGTGGGCCATGTGACACCGGAGGCTATAGAAGGCGGGCCGATTGCGATCGTAGAGACTGGCGACAGGATATCAATCGACGCAGAAACCAACGAGCTCAAGCTAGACCTTAGCGACGAGGAAATCGCGGCAAGACTGGCGAAGTGGAAAAAGCCTGCAGCCCGCTATACACGCGGCGTGCTGGCGAAGTTCGCAGCGTCAGTAGCCTCAGCCTCAGAAGGCGCGGTAACGGATAAGTACCTTTAGCCGATAACCCATCTGACCAAAATAAGAACAATAAAGGTCCTAAATTGC
>Ga0115566_10003195_pt1 | contig 13292 bp, 18 predicted proteins | sample COGITO_mtgs_1204_3_FD_87173 | JGI IMG/M metagenome (GOLD analysis project Ga0115566, IMG submission 87173) | Pelagic marine microbial communities from North Sea - COGITO_mtgs_120405 | ecosystem: Environmental > Aquatic > Marine > Epipelagic | place: Germany:Helgoland, sampling site Kabeltonne...
TGCTAATAATGGTGCATTTAGATTAGTAGCCGACCAAAGCCAAGTTTTTGCTAGTGTAATGCGTGTAACTCCAGGTGCATTATCAGCACCTAGTTATTCTTTTGTAGGTGAAACAAACACAGGCATAAGTAGACCAACCAGTAGTGCTATCAATTTTGTAACAGGCGGTACTGAAAACGCAAGATTTCTTGATGGTAGTTTATTGATAGGTACAGAAACATTAGATTCAAATAGTCAAAAATTAGACGTTTTTCAAAATGCCAATAATAAATTTACTGGAATGTTTCGTTGTGATGGAAATAACGCTAATAGATTTGGACCAGCAATAAGATGTGGCACAGACGATAATAGCGGAACAAACACTATGCTTACATTCCAAGATGGTGATGGTGACGGCATAGGTACAATAACTTCCTCTGGTGGTACTGTTACCTATGGAGCGTTTACTGCTCACCACGAAGTTAACGTACCCGACGCAGATAATCCATCTGATGATACAGATGCTTATCCTTACGGAACTTTAGTAGAAGTAGTATCAACGTATTTAAGTGATACAAATAAACGAGGCAGTATCAGATACACAGTACAAAAATCACAATCAGCAAATAGTAAAAAAGTTTTAGGTGCTTATTGTTCTAACATGGGTCCAAATCCAATGGTTCCGACTTCTGGAACTTATGCAAACAATCTACACATGATTAGTATTTTGGGTGATGGACATATAATTTGTAATAACTCAGGCGGTAATATAGAAATAGGTGATGGTATATGCACTTCATCAACTGCTGGTATAGGCATGAAAGCAACAGACAATCCTTCTATGATTGTTGGTATAGCACAAGAAGACGTAACATTTAGTGGTTCAGGAACTAAATTAGTGGCTGTTCAATTTGGTGTTCAACAATTTACACCTTGGAGTTAAAGGAGAAAAATAATGGCAATTAATTATACTTGGGATGTAAATACTTGTGATGTGTACCCAACAAAAAGCGGTAAATCAAATGTAGTACATACAGTACATTGGGTGCTTACAGCAACAGATGATGCTAATAATGATGCAGAAGGCAATCCACAAACTGCTTTTAGATTTGGAGGTCAAGAATTAGATATATCTGATTTGTCTAGTTTTACAAATTGGTCTAGCCTTGATGCAGCTACAGTACAAGGTTGGGTAGAAGCTGCTTTAGGGGCAGATAGAGTTACAGAAATTAAGTCTCAATTAAACGCACAAATAACAGAAAAAGTTACACCAACATCAGTCAAGAAAACATTAGGATAAAAATATGGAACAACAATACTTTATAAATATACTACAAATATTAGATGCGTCAGTAGAAAGAGGCACTTGGAAAGGTCCTGAAATAGAAGGCATAGCTGGTTTACGCAAACAAACTATGGAACAGATTAAAGAAATGGCAGAAGCTTCTCAGCAAAAAGAAGCTCAAGTTGAATCAATCACTAAGAAGATCGGAGAGAAATAATGATGTGGATTAATATTTTTATGTGGATTACAGCTATTATTGCTATAGCCTCACTTGTGGCTGCGGTCACACCAACTCCTCAAGGAGATAAATGGTTAGCAAAATTGTATAAGTTAATAGATTTTTTAGCTTTAAATATTGGCAAGGCCAAGGATAAGTAATGAAGTGGTGGGGTAAATTAGTAGATAAAGTTACTGGCACTAAAAGAGTTCAAGTTAGAGCTAGAGATGAAGATGGCAAGTTTGTTGGTGATAATGAATCAACACCTGATGTTAATGAAGCTTACACAACCAAAAGAGTAAAAGACGATAAATGACTACAGAAGATTCTGACATAACATCTTTAAAAGTATACGAAAGAGAATCTGCTATTAGGTTTGAGTATATTGAAAAAAGACTTGATGAAGGATCTGCTAAATTTAAAAGGCTAGAAGCTCTTATATGGGGCATCTATCCAGTTCTTATTACATGTATTGTAGCTACTAGGTACATCTAATGTATGAATATTCTTGTGAAGTGGAAAGAGTTGTTGATGGAGATACCGTTGATGTTGTTTTGGATCTTGGCTTTGATATTCTTCATAAGTGTCGTGTTCGCTTATATGGTATTGATACTCCCGAGTCACGTACTCGTAACAAAGATGAGAAGGCTAGAGGAAAAATGGCTGGGGCTTTCTTAAAAGAAGCTATTGAGGACGGAAAAAAAGTAGTTATACAAACAAAGCTTAAAGATTCTAAAGGAAAATACGGCAGAGTCTTAGGTGATGTTGTTGTTGACAACAAAAACATTAATCAAATGATGGTTAAATGTCACCTGGCGGTAGCTTATCATGGTCAGTCAAAAGATGACGTAGAGGCTGAACACATGCATAACAGGGACATTCTTATTGAAAAAGGTCTACATACCCCGGTAGATTAATGGACCAAGCAGTTCAATTTATTAACGAAGTAGGCTTTCCAATAGCTGCTGCGTTAGGACTAGGATTCTTTATTTGGAAACTAATTAACCGTATTATTGACGGTATGGAAACAAAGTTAGATGTTTTAGATGATAAGGTTGCAGATCAAATAGAACAGATGGAACAAAGACTAGGTACAAAGTTAGATTCACAACACGGGATCCTGGTAGCACTTATAGACAGAGTAAGATCTCTTGATAACGAGATAATTAGACAAGATACATTAATCAAAACCATACTAGGTGTACCTCAGTTAATAGATAGCAATAAAATTGCAAAAGCTGATAGAGACGATCAGAGAAAAGACTAATGACTCCTAAAAGACCTGATGAAATATTATTAATATCTTGCATGATAATTATCATGTTTGTTGTTTTATCAGTACAAGCAGATGAAATGACTCACAAGTTTAAGAATCCTAGCTTCTCAGGTGTTGGCACATCAAGTCATTACCTAACTATAGAAAACCAGGAGTTCAACAGAAAAGAAGCTATACGTGAAGAAATCAAAGCATATACAGAGGACTTAGAAAGAGAAGCCGAGAACACTACGTTAGCTAGATTTATACGTAACTTAGAGAGTAGAATATATGCACAACTTAGCAGACAGTTAGTTGATAGCTTGTTTGGTGAAACTGCATCTGATTTTGGTACTCTGGAATTAGAAGGTAACACTATAGAATATAGAGTAGAGGACGACAAAGTAACACTAATAATTACAGATGAAGAAGGCAATACTACAGAAATTACTGTACCTCTCGGCTCTTTTACTTTCTAGTTGTTCTTTAATTATACCGCCTCTAGATAACGGCATACCACCAGTTAGATCTATTGAATTAGCTCAAGTTGGTAGTTTGCTCACAAAATTATCAGAATCACCAAAACCAGAAAAAAAACCTGTAGTAGCTGTATATGGTAAATCTTTTAAAGACGATACAGGTCAACGTAGATCTAATAGTCAGTACGCTAGTTTTAGTACGGCAATAACACAATCTCCTGATGCATACTTAATTAGGGCCTTAAAACATTCAAATGTTTTTGATGTGGTAGAAAGAAAAGGTTTAGATAATTTAACAAAAGAAAGACAGTTGATACGTACAACTAGAGAATCATTTGATGAAAAACAAAAAGTTAAACCGTTGCTTTTTGCTGGTCTTATTATGGAAGGGGGTGTAATAGGGTATGAAACTAATATAAAATCAGGTGGTGCTGGTGCTAGATATTTAGGTATTGGAGCCTCCAAGGAGTATAGACAAGATTCTGTAACAATTTCTTTGCGTACCGTATCTGTTAGTACAGGAAAAATATTATTAGAAGTGCTAGTTTCTAAGTCAATATTAAGCGCTGCTGTCTCTTCTGATGTGTTCAAATTTTATTCAAATAATACCGAATTAGTTGAAATTGAGAGCGGTATAGTAGAGAATGAGTCTATAAATATTGCTTTACAGATGGCTATCGAGACAGCTGTCTTACAAACAATAGAGGAAGGATATGAACAAGGCTATTGGAAGAAAAAGAACGGTAATTAGCTTATTGTTTTTAATTATATCTTTGAATGTGGTGACAGCAGACAACGAGGTATATATAACGCAATCAGGTGCAACGTCTAACTTAGATATAGAACAAGTTGGTGGTAGTGGTAACATTATTGGGGGATCGGATGCTGCGGCAGGACCTTCTAATATGACACCATTAGATCTAGATGGTGCAACTATGACCTTAGATATATTGCAAAAAGGTAATACAAATAAATTTCTTGGCGATATATGGGCCGATACTTATACAGGTTACTTTTCATTTATTGGTGATACCAACACTTTTAATATGTCTACAGATGAAACTAATGCTACAGGAGCAGATGGTTCTAACGTGAATGTCCAGGTTACGGGTAGTACAAACACCATGACTCTCAATCACGCCATGACTGCACTCGCAGCTAACTTAGATTTAGATTGGACAATACAAGGTTCAGGAAACACAATAACATCATCTATAGATGTAGATGGCGCAACTAATTATATGGATATTGATGGTAATGATAATACAGTAACCTACGATGGAGATGGTTATGCTGGTGGATATTTTTACCTAGATCATACAGGGGCATCAAGAACATTTAATATAGATCAGGAGTCTACATCTGATAATGACTGGCTTAAAATTACATCTGCTGGCTCTAATGGTACTGTTTGCGTTACTCAGTCAGACGCAACAACTTCATTCGTCTGTTGATATAGGTTCTATATCTGAAGTTAGGGGCAACGCACAAATCCTCAGAGACAAAACTTACGGGGCTGAATTACAATTTGATATCCAACAAATGGATGATGTTCGTACAGAAGCGGGCAGAGTTGCCATAACCTTTGAAGATAGCTCTACAGTAAAACTAACCGAACATTCCAAACTGGTTATAGACGAATACATCTACGATCCTGATCCATCTAAATCAAAAATGGCGCTCAAGTTTGCTAGCGGTACAGCAAGATTTATTACAGGTAAATTTAATAACAAAAGCAATATATCCATACGAACTCCTACCGCAGATATAGCTATTAGAGGTACAGACTTTACTTGTACGGTAGATGAGTTAGGTAGATCTCTTGTAATACTATTGCCAGATGAAAACGGTATATCTAGTGGGGAAATAATAGTTTCTACTGGTATGGGTAGTGTGACACTAAACAAACCCTATCAAGCAACTACGGTATCTGTTTTTGAAAATAATCCTACAGCACCCGTAGAGTTAGATATTACATTAGATCTAATAGACAACATGCTTATTGTTAATCCTCCTGAACAAACACAAGAATCTTTGGAGCAAACACAAACGCAAACTTCCGCAGATTACTTAGACTTTAATGATCTTGATATAGACTTTCTTAACGAAGATTTTTTAGATGCAGAAGAAGAATTAGAGTTTACAGAATTAGATGTAAATTATTTAGATGTTAATTTTCTTGAAGATTTACTTAATGTTCTTGATGCACTAGCTATAACAAAAGAAGAAGACTCTTTGAAGCAAGGTGGTGTTGGTATACGTATTGTTGGTACAGAAATAGGACAAGATAAAGATACTCAGATAACTACAATCATATCCGGTCAGAACATAAGTCTAACAAGAACTGTTAGTCAAAGTGCTAAATTAGATTTAGATGGATCTGATAGTTATACGATTATACTCATACAAGATGGAGTAACTAATACGGTTAAAATAAATGGTGGATCTTCAACTACAATAAAAATTAAACAAGGATCAGGATGAAAAAAACAATAATATTTGTAAGTTTATTTATATTGCTTGGTGCAACTTATTATTTTCAACCTACGGCTTATGAAATATTAAAGTTGAAAACTTTTGATTCGTTGGTAACAGATAAACAACCTTCAGGTAATTTTGTAATTCTTAATATAAATGAGAGTGATATTACTAATGAAGGGGGCTATCCTTTGTCTAGGCAAACATTAGCTCAAATACACATTAATTTATTAAGAAAAGGTGCATTAGGTGTAGGGTGGGTTATAGCCTTTCCGCAACCAGACAGATTTGGTGGTGATTTTGAATTTACAGAAGCTTTAAGTTTTTCTCCAAGTGTTATTGCTATGTTTGAGGGAAAGGGTGATTACCCGCCTACTTCTGGGACAGTCATTCTGGGACCAGAAAGCGGAGGCATTATGTCTGAAGGTGTAATACAAAATATAGATATTTTAAAAGCCAACGCCAGTCAGGGTTTAGCAGTAGCCAGGACAGATGTAGATAATTTGGTTCGTAGACTACCTCTTTTGATGCGTACACCTGACGGTTGGGTATCAACATACGGTACAGAAGTTTTAAAAATTTTAACTGGAGCTGATACTTACATTATAAAAACAAATGATAATGGTCTGGAAGAAGTAAGGGTAAAAGGGTTGCCTTCAGTACCAGTAGATTCATTAGGTCGTAAATGGGTAAGTTGGGTTAACACACCACAAACTAACCTTTTAGAAATGGATGTAGAAAATAAATTTGTTTTTGTAGGTTTTACAGCAAAAGGAATTATGCCACAAATTGCTACACCCGCAGGTTTGTTGGAACCTCATAAAATACAAGCAGCATTAGCAGAAAGCATATTGATACAAGATAGCCCTTACATACCTGATTATGCATTTGCTTTAGAAATATTAATTTTTTTGTTTTCTGTGGTGTTTGTTTGGCTTGCTTTAAATGTTTTTGGTATAACCTCTGGTATATCATTCTTTGGTGTAGTTTTTGTCTCTACGGCCTTCTTTGGGGTTTATACAATACAAAAAGGAGTATTGATTGATGTTACTTGGGCTTTAATATCTCAGTTTATTACTGCAAGTGTTGCTTTTTATATAAAATTTAGAGAGCAATACAAACTAAGACAACAAATCAAAAAACAATTTGAGCATTATTTAGATCCAAGGCAAGTAAAAGCATTACAAAAAGATCCTGGATTATTAAAGTTAGGTGGTGAAAAGAAAAGATGTACTTTTTTATTTACTGATGTTCGTGGGTTTACTGCTATGAGTGAAAGTATGGAGCCTGAACAGGTAACAAAAATTATGAACGAAGCTCTTACAATTCAATCAGATGCGGTTAAAAAGTATGGAGGTATGGTAGATAAGTATATAGGTGATGCCATGATGGCTATATTTAATGCGCCTTTAGATTTAGATAATCATGAAAAAGCTGCCGTTATGTGTGCTAAAGAAATACAAGATAACTTTAGATCCTCTGATGTTGGAGTTGAAATAGGTGTAGGTGTTAATACTGGTGAAGCTGTAATTGGGAACTGTGGGTCATCTACTAGATTTGATTATACGGCTATTGGATCTGCTGTAAATATAGCTGCTAGATGCGAATCTAGTTGTAAAACTGTAGGCAAAGATTTAATAATTGCAGAGGAAACTGCAAAAAATTGTGGTTTTGAGCTAAAATCATTAAAACCAATAGAAGTTAAAGGTATTAGTAAACCTTTAAAAATATTTACTTTGGAGGATATATGAAAGCACTACTTAAAAATTTAGTTGGATCAGTAGCACCAACCTTAGGTACAGCACTAGGAGGCCCTATGGGTGGTATGGCTGCAAACATGATCGCAGATGTATTGGGTTGTAAAAACGAACCCAAAGAAATACAAAAAGCTTTAGATAATGCAACACCTGAACAGATGCTTGAGTTAAAAAAAGCTGAAGCTGATTTTGAAGTTAAAATGAAAGAGTTAGAGGTGGATGTATTTAAATTAGAAGTAGAAGATACACAAAACGCTAGACAAACTTTTTCTAAAGATTGGACCGCTAGGATTATAGGTATATTTGTAGTAGGTGGTTTTATGGGATACATATTCTTAGTAACTATTCAGCCTCCAGAACAAAACTCAGAGGCTTTAATTAATTTAGTACTCGGATACTTAGGTGGCCTAGCTTCAGCTATTATTAGTTTTTATTTTGGTGCTTCTAATACACCAGGAAAGGACGACTAAAATGAACATATCTGAAGAAGGTATATCTTTAATTAAAAACTACGAAGGATGTAAGCTAGAGGCTTATCAGGATTCTGTAGGGGTTTGGACTATCGGTTTTGGGCATATAAAAGATGTAAAAGATGGAGATAAGATAAATCAAGACGAGGCCGAACATTTATTAAAAGAAGAAATGCCTGAGTACGAAGGTTATATTAACGATATGGTTAAGGTGCCGTTAGAACAATGTCAGTTTGATGCGTTGGTTTGTTGGGTATACAACTTAGGACCTACCAATTTAAAAGAATCTACTTTGTTACGTATTCTAAACGAGGGTGATTATGGCGGCGTACCAGAACAAATTAAACGCTGGAACAAGGCTGGTGGTGTTATTTTAGGTGGATTGGTTAAACGCAGAGAAGCAGAAGCAAATTTGTTTGAAGGTAAGGAATGGAGCAAGGTTTAAATGGCACTACAAAAAACAATATTCAGACCAGGTATTTATAGAGAAGGTACTGATTATGATAATGAAGGCGGTTGGTTTGATTGCAATTTAGTACGGTTCAGAAAAGGCAGACCAGAAAAATTTGGAGGGTGGAATAAACTTACAAGTAATACTTATTTAGGTACGGCTAGAGCTTTACATCCTTGGGTATCTTTAGGAGGTACAAAATATCTTGGTATAGGTACTCATCTAAAATATTATATTGAAGCTGGTGGCGTTTTTAATGATGTAACTCCCATAAGAAGCACGACTTCTGCTGGTGACGTAACATTTTCTGCAACTAATGGAGATGCAACAATTACCGTTGCAGATACAGCTCATGGGGCAGTTCAAAATGATTTTGTTACTTTTAGTGGGGTCGATAGTAATGGATTAGGGTCTGGTGGAAATATAACACAAGCAGTACTTCAACAAGAATATCAAATAGCAACTATAGTTAATGCAAACAGTTATACGGTAGAAGCAAAAGACACTTCAGGAGCAACGGTTACTGCAAATGCTTCTGACAGCGGCAACGGAGGATCCTCTGTTGTTGGCACCTATCAAATAAGTGTAGGGCTAGATGTTTACGTTGCTGGTACAGGTTGGGGTATAAATGGGTGGGGGGCAGGAACGTTTGGAAGCACAAGCGCTTTAAGTTTAACTAATCAATTAAGATTGTGGACACATGATAATTTTGGAGAAGATTTAATTATAAATCCACGAGCAGGTGGTATTTATAAATGGGTAGAAAATAATGGAGTAGGAACAAGAGCTGTTGAACTTTCTGGAATTACCGGAGCTAATCAAGTTCCAACCGTAGGTTTGCAAGTTATTACTTCAGAAAAAGACAGGCACTTGATAGTCTTGGGTGCAGATCCTGTATCAGGTACTTCTAGAACAGGTACGGTTGATCCTATGCTAATAGCGTTTAGCGATCAAGAAAATGAACTAGAATTTGAACCCACTAATACAAATACTGCTGGTTCGTTACGTTTATCTTCAGGATCTTCAATAATTGGTGCTGTTAAATCAAGACAGGAAATAATGGTTTGGACCGATACTGCTCTTTATAGTATGCAGTTTATTGGCCCTCCATTTACTTTTGCAGTTAATTTAATTAACGAAGGTATAGGTTTAGTTGGACCTAAAGCAGCAATTACCGCACCTCAAGGTATTTATTGGATGAGCTACAATAATTTTTATGTTTACAACGGTAGTGTTCAAACTATCCCTTGTACCGTTCATAATTATGTTTTTGGTGATATTAATTTAGGACAATCTTTTAAATTTCATGCGTTTACTATTTCAGATAAAAATGAAGTTGGATGGTTCTATTGTTCGGCTGATTCTACAGAAATAGATAGATACGTTATTTATAACTATATAGAAAACTTATGGATTTATGGTTCTTTGACAAGAACAGCTTGGTTAGATGCAGGTATTGTTAATTATCCAAGAGCTGTAAATGGAGGTTACTTATATCAACAAGAAAATGGTTTTAATGATGATGGATCGCCTATGACTAATGTTTTTATAGAAAGTTCTGATTTTGATATAGGTGATGGTGAACAATTTACCTTTATAAGAAGGATCATTCCAGATTTTAAATTCCTACAAAACAACAACGCAGGTAATGTAAATATAGTTGTTAAAACAAGAAACTTTCCAGGAGATTCTTTAACTACAAATTCTACAAATGCAATAACCGAAACAACTACACAAGCTTATGTCAGGGGCAGAGCAAGACAAATGGTTTTAAGATTTGAATCTGATGATGATGCAACCGGTAATGGCAATTTAGATATTGGATGGAGATTAGGAGCTACTAGGATAGATACAAGGCCTGACGGCAAAAGATGAGCAAAATATTACAAAGTCAGCTACCTATTGCTACAGGAAATGTTAGTCCAGAAACTTTTAACAGGTTAGTAAGAATATTAGAAATTAACTTAGGTGCTGTAGATCCAGATCAAACCAGACAAGTTAATGACGCAGAAAAAACAACTCTTAATTTTTTAGCCGGATCCATTATATGGAACACTACCTTAGGTGTTTTACAGGTCTATACTGGTAACAAATGGGTAGATATAGGCGAGAGAACAAATGATCTTGGTTTTGAAATGACTGCCTCTGTTGGTAAAGTTGATGTTAAAACAAATGGTGATATAACAATTAATGTCTAAAGCAGTAGAAGTACAAGAGTATAAAACAAAAAACATATTGTTAGAACATCCTGCTGATTGGTATATAGATAAAGGTACGTTTGATGCGGTTAAGAACTCTTTGCCAAACATAATAGATTTTTATGAAAACAAGGGTAATTACGATCCGTCTCAGAATGAATTACACAAAGTTATAAAAGAACCGTTAAAAGACGTATATACGGTTCCATTCTTTTCTGAAAAGTTTTGCTCCATACTTTTAGATGAAATGCGTAATTTAGAAGATTATTATGGGTTTGTTCCCAATCCAGATGAGGACGTATTAAGACAAATACCTGAGATCACCTTTCAAGACAATTGCCCAGAAATATATAACTCTTTGTTTCAAACAATATATACTATAGGTAATCCTATATTTTTAAATATTTGGAATAGGCACGTTAATGGTGGCGCAATTCAAATAGCTAACTATAATTTAAAGGATAAAAAACAAGGTGCTTGGCATCATGATGCTAGTGCTGATATAAGTATGGTTGTTCCTTTGAATACTGGTGAGTATAAAGGCGGCGGTACTGAGTTTTTAAATCGTGGTACGGTTGAACCATTACCTACAGGCCACGCTCTAATATTTCCGAGTTTTACTCATATGCATAGGGGATTATCGGTAGAATCAGGAAATAGATACTTACTTGTATTTTGGTTAAAATGTATGGAAGAATAGGGTAGAATTTAAAAATGAACATTATAGACAACTCAGGAACAGGTTTAGCTGCCTTAGGACGTAACGAAGATCGCCTTATGGCACACGTTGCACCAGGCGAAATGGTGGTCCCACCAGTCATATCAGACAATACGAGAGCAATAATAAGAAAAGAAATGGCCGCTGTAGGCTTAGATCCCAATCAATATGAAGTGGGTCAGGGTATGTCTATTAACCCTATTACAGGACAAGCAGAGTTTGGCTTTCTAAAAAAGATAGCTAAAAGCGTTAAGAAGGTAGTCAAGAAAATTGCACCAGTTGCAGCCGTTATACCTGGTCCTTGGCAACCGTTTGCTGCTGTATACCAAAAAGGTGCTGCGGCACTCAAACTAGCCAAAGGTGAAGGTGGTCTTGGTGAAATTATGACATTAGCTGCTGGTGGTAATCAGGCTTTATTTGGAAAAGAGGGTGCAATAGAGGCAATTAAATCTGGTACTGGTATTTTGGATCCAACTAAATTAGGTGATGCTTTTAAAAATATCGGTCAAGTAGCCAAACTTGATGCCGCAGGCAATATAGTTAAAGATGCTGCTGGTAATGTAGTTACAGAATTTTCACCATTAGCTTACGGTAGTAACGTTTTACAAGGTATAGCTAGCGACCAACAACAAGGATATGGTGGGTTGCTGGGTGGTACTGGTCAAAAATTTGATGTCACAACAGGACAACTTGTAGGTTCAGGTGGAGCAGGATTTAATCCATTCATGCGACAAGCTACACCAACTACTGTTACAGCACAATCAGGTGATAATCTAACTAAAATAGCTGAAGCTAACAATACTACAGTACAGGCTATTATGGATGCTAATCCAAATATAGAAAGTGCTGACAAGATATTTGCAGGACAAACAATAAAAATACCAGGATCTACATCTCCATCTTTGTTAAGTAGGCTAACAGGGTTAGGTGAAGCTAAAACACCAGGCATTATAAAAAGTGCTGGTGATGCTTTAGGTTTAGGAGGAGCTAGTGGATTAAGTGACTTTTATGGAGGATCTGGTACCGGAACTGGAGGCTTTGGTGGTATAGATCCCAAGATGGCTGGTCTTGCCTTGCTATACGGTAAAGTAGTTAAAGATGCGGCTAAAAAGACTGAAGGTGGTTTAACTGACATAAGACAATCAAAAAGACCAGATCTTAACCCAGCACCTGTATTCGCAGGTTTTGACTTAGGTGTAAGAAAACAAGCTTCTTTTGGTGGACCAATAGGATACGGTAGACAGCAATTTAACCAAGGAAGGGAAGTACAAAAATCAGATGCAGATTATTTTGGAATGATGTTAGGTAAACCTCCATCACCTCAATTTGGAATGATGTTAGGTAAACCTCCATCACCTCCCGCTCCAAACCCTAATATTTTGCAAGAATTAATTGATGGATGGGCGGAAGTAACTGCGCAGGGCGGTCAAGTTTCTAGGGACATATCTCCAGAATATATTAGACAAATTTTGCAGGTATCTGGTAGGAGAGAAAATGATCCTGCTCTTAATGAAATGTTGCAAAGAGCTTTAAAAAAAGAATACAGCAGGAAGAAATTTGCGGTAGGTGGGGTAGCTGAACTTGATATGCGTCAAGGTGGTGAGTCTGTTGGTCCTGGTACAGGCACCTCTGATGATATACCTGCTATGCTTAGTGATGGTGAGTTTGTAATGACGGCCGCAGCTAATAACGGAGCTGGTGGTTTTAAAATAAACAAAACAAAAAAAGGTTTAGAATTGATAGCATCTAGTAAGCCAAATAGAAAAAATGGTGTAAATGTTATGAATCAATTAATGAACACCTTTGAAAAATATAACAAATCTGGGAGTATGGCATAATGGCTGAAACAATAGATCCCATACTTCAGGGTCAGGTAAGCTCTGAAACTATTACAGATCCCCTTATACGGGCTTTATATTTTGGATCTGAAGGTACTCCTGGTTTTTACAATCAGTTACAGCAAGCAGGTGCTAACCTAATTGGAACTGATGTTCCTTTGCAACAA
>Ga0115566_10003197_pt1 | contig 13289 bp, 7 predicted proteins | sample COGITO_mtgs_1204_3_FD_87173 | JGI IMG/M metagenome (GOLD analysis project Ga0115566, IMG submission 87173) | Pelagic marine microbial communities from North Sea - COGITO_mtgs_120405 | ecosystem: Environmental > Aquatic > Marine > Epipelagic | place: Germany:Helgoland, sampling site Kabeltonne...
ATAACACATCGCGAGATTCGGTTTGTTGGCCCGTTTTCTGAAACACCCTGGCCAGACCTAGCTCCGCCGAGCGCTGTATGTATGGACGCTTGCTGTTTTGACTGAGCGACGAGTAGACTTCGTTAGCTTTCCCAAAACGCCCCGTTGCCTCGAGCGCAAGACCGATTCGATAGATGACCGTTTCGTTTTGGTTTCTGTTGCCTGCGAAGCCTTGATAATGCAGCATGGCCTCCCCAAACTCGGCCATTTGGAACTTCCGATCACCATTTTCTACCGTATATCTCAACGGTAGATTCTCGTTATTTCCTTTTTCGAGAAGTTCATCAATGCCTAAAGCTGAATTGGTAGCATTTCCAGCCGAGAAATCATCACCTGACGATCCTCCATCTGCGGAAAACACCCACATCAGGATCACGCCCATCGCAACCGAATTGCAATACAAGCTGACCGTCAGCCAATTACTTTTGCCCTTAAACATATATATATGACCGTGAACGAAACCCAAAGCTGCCATCGCGGCTTATTCACCCGGATAATCGGCAATGTCCTCGCAGCGATGACAAACCAACTAACCTGAATATTTTTATCGGTCATATGTAATTATTTTCTTTACTCCAATCGAATTTCCGCAAGTGACCATCAAAGTCAACGATCACTAAGGCAGTTACTTGGTTTTCGATCAAGGTGTTTGTGTGAGTTTTATCAATATCAATTCGAGTTGGAACGTTTCGTTAAACCGTAACGCCCAATCGGAGCGAAATGGAGACACCCAACGACGTACGGATCGTGCGCCGTCTGATAGCAAGCAACTTGTGGCACTAGGGCATTCGCCTGAGACCAAAGTACCTACTGGAATCACCGAACAGTTCAGTCGTTTGCGGGAAACTCGATCAGAGATTGTTGAATCAGCTGAAGAGAAACTGGAAAACGGTTATTTCGATGAACGCCAGACCGCCATTAACTTGGCAAAATCATTTTTAGACATTTCGTAGTTTTCATTTATCGAAATCAAGTATCAGGTGAAAGCCCTACAGGACGTATCGCCGGGAATGGACTCGTGAGCTTGGATTTTTTTTGGGAGAGGTTTTAGATGAGTTTAAAGCTTGCTAATAATGTAGGTGCATTAAATGCACAAAACAACTTGAACCGGTCATCAAACGCAATGAACAAATCGCTTGAGCGATTGTCATCCGGTCTCAAAGTCAATCGTGGTGCCGATGGCCCTGCGGCTCTTGTCATTTCGGAAAAACAGCGTGCTCAGATCGCTGGTCTTCAACAGGCAATCGACAACACCGACAAGGGTGTATCCGTTGTTCAAACCGCTGAAGGTGCATTGACCGAGATCAACAGCCTGTTGGTCAAGATTCGTGGTCTAGCGTTAGATTCAGCGAACTCGGGTGTCAACGATGATGACGCTTTGGCCGCAAACCAAGCAGAAATCAACAACGCACTTGATACGATTGACCGAATTGCGAACAACACGCAGTTTGGAACGAAAAAACTTTTGGACGGTTCAGCTGGACTTTCTGGCGTAACCACCAACGCAAGTGTGACTTACTTAACAGCAAATGAAGACACTGCTGCTGGAAGTTATGCTGTCAATGTTACAGCCGCAGCAGAACGAGCTGAGGTTTTGGGAACGACGCCTCAAGGGGCCACAGTACTTGCTCAGGACGAAATCTTGACGATCAACGGCGTTAACATTACGCTGTCGGCTGGTTTGGACCGAGCTGGTGTTCAGGACCGTATCAACGAATTCACTGGGCAAACTGGTGTCGTTGCTGAAGACGATGATACAACCGCAACCAACACACGTTTGCGAACCACTGACTACGGAACCGATGCAGATCTTTCGGTTGTTTCAAACCAAGCGGGTGTGGGTAGTGCAGGGTTTACCACTTCAGCTGAAACCGATTCAGGAACAAACATCGCCGGCACCATTGGTGGCAATGCTGCAACCGGTAGCGGTAATGTTTTAACTGGAACCGCGGGTGCTACCGATGGCCTTGCACTTCAGTTTTCTGAAGCGGCTGATAAACAAGTATCGGCATCGGGTGCGTTGGGAACCGTAACCGTAACCGACAACTCGTTGACATTCCAGATTGGTGCAAACCAAAATCAGACCGTTGATATTGCAATCGATCGGGTCAATCCAACTTCACTCGGTTTGGGTGTCGCCAACAATCAGTTCAACACTTTGAACGATGTTGACGTGACAAACACGTCAAAAGCACAAGACACGTTGGCGATTGTCGATAAAGCGATCGACGAAGTCACTAATCTTCGCGGAGAATTGGGTGCATTTCAACAGAACACCTTGGAATCAACCGCCAACAACCTTCGTGCAACGTTGGAAAACACCGTGAATGCAGAATCGATCATTCGAGACACTGACTTCGCGGAGGAGATTTCGAACTTCACGAAGTATCAAACTCTTGTTCAGGCTGGTACGAATGTACTTGGAAACGCGAACCAAACTTCACAGTTGGTTCTTTCATTGCTTGGCTAATAATCAATTGCGAGAGTCATCCTATCTGCTCTCTCCCAAATGAAAACTAAAAATTGGGGTGGTTACATTACAGTGACCACCCCATTTTTCACGAAAATACAAATACACCGAAGAATGTTTCAAAGGGCACATCATGTCGACAACCATCGACGGACTGATTTCAGGAATCGATACACAATCGGTTATTGATGGACTTTTGAAAGTATCCCAGTCGCAGATCGATCGGCTGAATACCAACAAATCTGAGATTGTCGCGAAACAAACGGCTTTCAATGGTATCGAAGCCCAATTGGTTTCGCTTCGCGGAAAGCTATCAAGTCTAGGCCGCTCTCAAAACAATGTTCTTGAAGGCAAAATCGCAACTTCTTCGGATGAAGATACCCTTCAAGTTTCGGCAAATAGCGATGCAATTAACGGCAACTATACCATTACGGTCAACTCCCTAGCCGCAACGCACCAACTTGCCTCCAGTGTATTCGAATCAGCCGACTCTCAAATCACCGAGGGTACACTCTCCATTCAGGTCGGAAATGGATCTGAAGCGACTGTAACGATCGACAGCTCGAATAATTCGGTTCAGGGATTGGTCGACGCGATTAATGCGACGACCGAAGACGCCTTTGCGTCATTGGTGACCGATTCCAACGGAACCCGGATTTTACTTACCGGCCGGCAGTCTGGCGCCGAAGAGACAATCCAAATCACAAACAATCTCGGTCCGACTTCTGGAAGTGCCACCCAACCAGATTTTTCTGGCGCCCCGGTTCAAGTCGCGACAGACGCATCTATTCAAATCGGTTCGGGGGCAGGTGCGATAACAGTTTCGTCGGCCTCCAATCAATTCGAAGGCGTGATCGAAGGACTCACGATTAACGTCTCGTCAGCAAATCCATCCAAGCCAGTAAACATCGGCGTCAGCAACGACGTCGAATCGTCGACCACTGCAATCGAAGGTTTTGTCGATGCTTTCAATTCGCTGATGGACTTTATTGACTCGCAATCTCGGTATGATGCAGAATCGAATCGGGCTGGAACGCTTTTGGGAAACCGAAACATCCAAGCGATCCAAAACGAAATCAGGAATCGATTGGTCTTTTCTGTTTCGGGCATCGACTCTAACCTCAATCAACTTTCTGCAATTGGGCTGAAGTTTAATGATAGCGGTAAAATATTTATTGACTCCGCCCAATTAAGCAAGGTACTCAGCGGTCAAATGGATGGCGTCGACACTAGTGACGTCAAGCGATTGTTTTCGTTGGATGGCCAAAGCACCAATAGCGGTGTCGAATTTCTTCTTGGCAGCACTGAAACTCAATCGAGCGGTTCACCGGTCGAGGTCGATATCACGCAAGCCGCAGAACGAGCAGTTGTAACCGCTGGAACAAGCCTAGCGGCGAGTACTGTCATCGATTCAAGCAATAATACTTTTGCAATTACCGTCGACGGAAAAGAATCCGGAACATTACAGCTCGCCGAAGGATCCTACACCCAAACCGAACTGGCGGAACACGTCGAGTCGGTGATCAACAACGCGTCTGACTTCTCAGGACAAAGCGTGACCGCGAGTGTTATCAATGGGTACTTAAAAATCCAATCCGACCAGTACGGTTTGCAGTCAGAGATTGCTGCGTTTTCTGGATCGGCCCTGACTGATCTGGGGTTAACCACTGGCGATAGTGACACCGGACAAGATGTTGTAGGTCGATTTATCGTCGACGGTGAGATTGAGGAAGCAGTCGGCAGCGGACGACTGCTTATCGGTTCTTCTGACAACGAAAACACAGCTGATCTGCAAGTTCGAGTGACACTGAACAGCAGCCAGGTTACGAGTGAAATCGAAAGCGAGTTGACCATCACTCGTGGATTCGCTTCACAATTGGATCAGATTATCGGCGATATGCTCGATCTCGTGACGGGCAAAATCAAAACGGTAAAAGACAGCTTCAACGAGCAAATTGAATCGATTGATCTTAGCATCACAAACACCGAAGAACTGATCCAACTCAAAAGTGATCAGCTGATTTCTGAATTCGTGGCGATGGAACAAGCGCTAAGTAGTCTTCAAAACACCAGCAGCATTTTACTTTCGCAATTTGCTGCCGGTTAATTTTGAAGTCGACTTTCGACAGTTTATTTTTTTCGCTCGCTGGCGTTGATCAATTTTGGAAGCGGATTTGCCTTCCACTTCTTGACGTCAGCTTTAAGGATTTCGATGGCTTTTGCAAGTTGATCATCTTTTCCCTTCGGCAAATCGGCTGGATGAGGCCAAACGACATGATGTGGCATCGCGCCGTTCAACTCCATGTCTTGACCGTCGTTGATCAAATACCAACCGCGGAACGGTTTTCTCAAAAAGCCAACATCCATGATCGTTGTTCCGCCCGTCGAAATCACACCACCAGCGGTTTGGACGCCAACAACCTGGCCTCGTCCAAGCGTCTTGATCGCATGGCTAAAGATTTCTGCGTTGCTAAAACTGTTTTGGTTGCAAAGAACAACGATCGGCTTGTTCCAGGTTGCATATATTTTGCGATCATGCGGATAGCCAACGCCACCACCTCTTGGAATCGTCAATGCATGAACTGGCTGTGTCAAAATAGTAAGCAGGTGATCCGTCGTTGAACCACCTCCATTTTCACGAACGTCAATGATGATTCCATCTTTTCCATTTGCAATCGAGTACAACTCTCGTTCGAAACGGTAAAAACTGGACATGTTCATGCCCTGTATATGCATGTAACCAAATTGATTGCCGGTCGCTTTCGATACCGCTGCTTGATTCTGCTGAATCCAATGGTCATACAACAACGATCGAATCGTTCTAAATGACGTCGGCTGAATCATGACATCGCGTTCTTTGCCGTCTTTTGATTTCACCTTTAATTCGTAAAACCTACTGAGATCGCCGTTCAAGACAGACGTCATCTCCATCGCGGCGTCGACCGCTGCCCCGTTGATTGAGAGCACAACCTCTCCCGTTTTAATTTTACTTTTTTGTTTCGTGGCAGGGCTGGATTGCACTACGTCTTTCACCAATAGACCCGGCCCCTTAAAGCTGAGGTCATATCGCAATCCAAAATGAGCGGTCGATTTGCTCCATACGGGTGTGGAACTTTCGCCACGCCCACGGGGGCTAAACCGTCCACCGGACATGAATCCAAGGTGAGAACCGTTCAGTTCACCGAGCATCATGTTGATCACATCGCCAAACGCACTGGAATCAACAGCATTCTCAGCCGCGGAAGAATACTTTCGCCGGATTTCTGACCAGTTGCGATTGTTCAGTTTTTCGTCGTAAAAATTGTCCCGCATTTCCCGCCAACACATTTCGAATGCGGCTTTGTTTTTGGCAGATCGATTGATAACCTGTTTCGCGGTAAACGCGTAGCTGGTTAGAGAACCCGTCGCGGAAATAACTGCCGGTTTGCCAGAAACCAAACCGTAAATTGATACACCCTTCCAGAGCGGACTTGAAATCGTCGATGCGGAAAAGAACTTGGGCTGCATGCTATCCGGTGGCGAGATCGTGTAGATACCCGGTTTTCCATTGACTGATGCTGAAAACGCGAGCTTCTTCGAATCAGACGACCAAAACAAATTGGATTCCCGTGAGTTTGGAATCGACACACGACGAATGCGATCGGCAAGACCGTCCACATCAACCTTTACGTCCGAAACTTTTTTGGATTCCGTTTTTTTGCCTGTCACCTCACCGTCAGACTTCTCAGGCGTTTCTTTCCGAACGCCCGGTGCTTGATTCGAAGTTTTTTTAGTCTTGGAGATTGGGGACGCAGGTTTCTTACGGGACTTACTGAACTTCTCTAATGCCTCTTTGAGCTTCCGATCCCGGGAGTCCGTTTCGTCCGATTCTTTGGTCAAGTAAACAAAATAGATGTCCGATTCATCTCCCACTCGTCTCCCCGAAAACGCAATCACTTTACCGTCAGGTGACCAAACCGGATTGCCTTCGTTGTCTGGATGTTGTGAGATGTTGACTGGTTCCTGGGAACCATCAATTGGTTTTACCCAAACGTCGCTGTTAAAGTTATTATCACTGACAGCATACACAACCCATTTGCTATCAGGTGACCAGTTGTACTGCGGCGAATTCCAAGACTGGAGGATCTGCCGCTTGTTCGAACCATCCATGTTCATAATCCAAAGATCACCACGAAGTCTCAAATAGGAAAGCGTCTTTCCGTCCGGACTTGCCTTCAATGAGTATTCCTTTTCTGCATCCTTGGTCAAATTGGTTAAATTGAATTCGTCGGCCTGCCACCAATACTTCGTATCATCTGATCGTTTAGCACTCCAAATATCGCTCTGACCGTCCTTATCGCTGGCGAAAACAATCGCCGACCCGTCTTCTGAAAAAACGGGATCACGCTCTTCTTCAGGCGTATTGGTAATTTGTTTTGGCTCGCGAAGAACGGTATCCATTACAAACAGATCGCCGCCAGCAATGAACGCAACTTCAAGACCGTCATCTGAGAAGCTAACTTCTGTTGCGGAAGTTGTGGTTACACGCGAAAGTGGATCCTCCTGCTGTTCACCGCGATAAACCAATCGGATTTTCTTAGTCGATTTGGCTTTGACATCGTACCGGTAAAAATCGAACAGATTGCGAAACACGATTGTGCTGCCGTCACGTGAGATTGTAGGCATCACAACGGCGTCATCCTTGAATTCAGTTAGCTTTGATTCCTTTCCTGATTCCAGGTTCCGCTGGTATAAATTAAAGTTGCCACTCTGTTGCCCAACATAAAAGAAATCTTTTCCATTCGGATGCCACAATGGGTAGCGTGCACCGGAGGAATTGTCGACCAGTTTTTCGAACGCTTTGGTCGTGATATCGTACAGCCAGATTTGGCTGGATTGAGTCCCGACATATTGTTTTCGATATCCGCGCACGCCCTCTCGAGTAAAAAGTAACTTTGATTCGTCTGGAGAGAGGCGACCGTTGTCACCATAACCGTCAAAAAGAAGGTGTTCGACCGGGCGTTCTTTATTATCGATTAGAAAGAAACGTTGACCCCGACGCCAAAAATGATCGCGGGTCGCTTTCACAAGAAATTGATTACCACTCGGCGTGTATTCCTCGAGTGTGTAACCTTCCGTATGAAAGGTCAGCTGCTTCGCTTCGCCACCGTTGACTGGCATTTCAAAAAGCTGGCTTGCACCCGTCCGATTGCTGATGAATGCAATCTTTTTGCCGTCGTTTGAAAACTCTGGTTGCGATTCTGACGATGATGACGTGGTCAATTGACGAATGCCACCGCCTGTTGAATTTGCCAACCAAATATCGCCGCGCCAACTAAAGACCATTCTCTTACCATTGGCGGAAAGTGCCGGATTAGAAGCAAGCTGCACAACCTGTTTGGCATTTGTAATTGCTGGGTTCACCGCAAAAACCGCAGCCACGGTTGCGATAAAAAGAAAGCGTCGGATCATGTTGATTACTCGGGGATTGGCAAAGCTAAACGTATTTGAGTCCCATTGTAATTGATTCGGTTCAAACTTTCTTATCTACGTTATCGATGCTATTGCCCCATATTTCGGAGCGCATTCGGTATCGCAAACGAGTCGACTGAAAGGGCGTATCGATTTTAAATCTGGCAAGTTTGTTCAAGAATGCACCGTTAATCGGTATAAAGAGTTCTGCATTTCAATTTCTTGGGGGCAACAAATGTTTAAAAAAAACGGCTTTACGTTAGTGGAGCTGCTAGTTGTGATTGCGATTATCGGAATTTTGATTGCGTTGCTACTGCCTGCCGTCCAAGCTGCGCGGGAAGCGGCTCGCAGGATTCAATGCGCCAACAATTTGAAGCAAATCGGTTTGGCGATTCACAACTACCACGATTTACACAAAAAATTCCCTCCCGGGATTTTGACCGAACATCAAACGCTGTGGCAAGCGTTTATTCTTCCACAAATTGAGCAAAGTAATTTGCATGATACGATTGAATGGGGCCAACCTTGGGACACGCCAGGCTCACCAAATGCCAAAGCATGCGAGACCTGGATTCCCGTTTTTCAATGCCCCTCCTCCGCCGTCGAAACACGCGAATACGATGTGCAAGGCTTCAAGTCACGCTCTCCATCGAATTACTTGGGTTGTGCGAGTGGATTGATTACCCGCGAATCAGGCGATGCACCCTGGTTGCTGTCGGAACGACTTGACGGCGTGTTGCATCGCAATAGCCGAATGCGGTTCGCGTCAATTTTGGACGGAACGTCTCATACTGTTTTGGTCGCCGAAGCACTGCACGACTATAGCTTCTGGGGTGACAATCACGATGGGTACCAGCAGGTCGTTGATCATTGGTACATTGGATCGAACAACATCACGCCTCATGCTCCGTGTGGACAAATCAAGAATGAGGGCTCTGAAGCACTGGGCTCGACGGGCGTGGCAATTAATGCATTTAAAGACAAATCCAACAACATCGATGAGGTGGAAATGAGCTTTAGCAGTCGCCATTTTGGCGGCATTCAAGCGGTCTACAGCGATGGCCACGTCAGTTTTGTCAACGAGACGATCAGACGTAGCATTTGGTCAGCGATGGGCACGGTCGCCTACGGTGATCTTGCATTGGAATAAATCGAATGGGTGTTTTGCCAAGTTCGAGTAAAACAGAAAACATCGGCCGATAAAAAATTTAATACCCAAACTTCTCACGATAATCGCCACAGTATTCATCAATACCGGCAATAAGTTCTTCATCAAGATGATGCTGATTCTTTTGGTAGTCTTTCGTGTTTTCGAAATAATTTCGGATTTTCGATTCCATCGACTCAAATCCTGGCAAATCAAGTTCTTGGTAACAACGTTTTAGATATTCGACCGGATCACGAACGAGGTCTTCATACCGTATTGTTGATACATCATCTGTATTGTCCGCAGTTTGCTCTTCAAAAGCGTCGTACATTTGACGATAGGTCTCCAAAACGTAACGTCGCAAATCCGGTTCGTTTATTTCCGGAATTTGAAATCCATTGGTCCGTTCGAGACTCTTCCAAAGCCGGATCGTCGACGGTATCACATTCTTGGGATCGCGCGTGACATGGATGAATTTAGCACCGGGAAACAGCTTTCGAAGAAACGCAACCCGACCAGTATGCGTCGGTGACTTTAACAGCAAACGCCTCTTATGCCTGAACATCAGGGCGCGGCAAAAGTGCTTTAACTTTTCGGAGAACCGCTCGATGACGCTATCCTCCACCCCCTTCATGTCGATCAGTTCGCGAAAACGGCGAGCTTGATTTGGGAAAGCCAAGGATATGTAGGGTGATGGTGCGCCCAAAGTGCAAATCGCAAACTCGTCCTCCTGAGGTCGATCGACACCGCTACGCATATTGTCCATCGGTCGCGTCTTGGGCATCGTCAATCCAATGATTGGTTTAATCAGCCATTCAGAAACCAAAAAATGATTTGCTGCAAAACATTCATAAGTGGTCGGCGCAGCCAAGTTCTCATCCATTCCGAGCAACTCGTGCACCATCGTCGTTCCACTTCGCCAATGGCCTATGACAAAAACAGGTGCCGGTTGAATTTTGGTTTGAGCGATCGCACGCCCCCAAAACAGTCGCTGTATCAGAGAGAATACCGAATTCACCAAACTGTAAAAGAAGATGGCAATGCACATGCCCAAACCGAGAAAATCGACCCGGAATCTACCATCTCGTAACAAACGCATGTACGTCGTGAACCGCATTCCATGCCAAAAGCGAGGGGCAACGATGGAAACCGTCTTCTCCGTTGACTTTGGATCGGCCAAGGAGGCGGGTGCGTTTTCTCCCTGATCTAATTTTGGAACGGTTCGAGTCACATTAAACGGCTTGGGTGCGTACTGTTTTAGGAATGATTTTGGTGTGCGGTTCTTTTTGTTAAATGAACGGGAATCTTCGGCACATCTATTCCTGTTCAATCGTAGTTCGGACTTCGCTGCAATCGGCTACTAAATCAACGTCGGTGTGAAAAATACTTCGTTTGGTTTCACACGCATGAAAAACTAAAAAGCCCGCATTTTGAAGGACCGACTTCCAATCAATGAGCCGCACCAAAATGAAGCGGTCTGGTTTAAATCAGGGTGATTGCTAACACTCCAAAGACCTTCAAAGTTACCGCAAATCGCCAAAAGTAAAAAGTGCTTGCAAATTTCGCCGTCACAATTTCGCTGGACGCATCGCTCCGTTTTCATTAATCTTCGCGAAAATTCACCAAATTTATTAAAGTTTTGGCGAAAGTCATTTCAACAACGATGCTGAACTTCAAAAAATGGCAGGAATGGGTCGTTCCAATCTCGGTCGTGGCCTGCCTGTTCGTAATTCTGACACCATTGCCGACTTTCGTCGTCGACTTTCTTCTCGCAGCTAATATGATCGCGGCGATCATCATTCTATCCGCAGCATTGCTAGCAAAATCGTCCTTAGAGCTTACGGTGTTTCCGTCGATTTTATTAATTTCGACACTTGGCCGCTTGGTGCTGAACATTTCTACGACACGCTTGATTTTGAGCAATGCCACGACTTCGGAAAGCCTTGCGGCAGGCGGAATTATCAAGAACTTTGGTGAGTACGTGATCGGCAACCAAGTGTTCGTGGGGATCGTGATTTTTGCAATTATCTTTATCGTTCAATTTGTTGTTGTTACCAAAGGCACATCTCGGATTAGCGAAGTTGCCGCGCGTTTTGCGCTTGACGGGATGCCTGGAAAGCAAATGGCAATCGATGCAGATTTAAAATCGAAATTAATCGATGCCGAGCAGGCACGTAGCAAACGTGAGGAACTTCAGGAGCAGGCCGATTTTCTGGGTGCAATGGATGGAGCCGGGCGTTTCGTTCGCGGCGATGCCGTTGCAGGTCTGATTATTACGCTCGTTAACATCGTCGGCGGATTGGCGATCGGATTGTTGAACGGAATGAGTTTTTCTTCAGCAGTGGAGGTCTACACCAAACTCACCATCGGTGATGGGCTAGCGAGTCAACTGCCAGCGTTTTTAATCGCAATTGCGGCTGGTGTCTTAATGGCGAGAGGAAGTCGATCGGGAAGCGTTTCCGACGATTTAATTCAACAAGTCATTCAAGACCCTCGCGTTTTGTTTCTCGCTGGCTTTGGAGCCGTTGCTTTCGGTTTTATAGGAATGCCTCCAATACCACTCTTCTTGGTTGCCGGAATCTGTTTCTTCTTTGGTGCGCAAGGTTATTTTCGAATTCAAGATGAAGAAAAAGCCAGTATAGAGCTGGAAAACGAAAAACAACGCTCAATAAAGAGGGCGAACGTCCAGCCGACTGAACGGCTGGAAGACCTGCTCCGGTCCGATCAACTGGAGATCCGCTTGGGAGTCGGAATTGTACATGTTGCCGACAAATCCAAGGGTGGCACGCTCTTCGAAGAACTGAATACCGTTCGCAAATCCCTATTAATGGAATATGGGTTTGTCCTGCCGAAAATACGTCTCTGCGACAACATTGAAATCAAAGAAAATCATTTTCAAATTTTCGTTGCAGGTAACCTTGTATGCCAAGGGGAAGTCCAACACAAATCCATGCTTGCCGTTGACCAAGGAAACACCAAAGCCCCCATTCATGGCAAAAAAGTGTCGACTCTTTTTGGCGACAATTGCTTTTGGATCGAGCCAAATCAGGAGCACCGCGCTGAGTTTCTCCGATACAAGGTGCTGTCGTCCGTGGATACAATCGCAGGCCATTTACGCCTGATCGCATTGAAGTTTTCTGGAGACTTATTGACGAGAGATTGCGTTGGAAAATTGATCGATGAACTGCGCAAACAATCGCCTGTTGTGCTTGAAGATTTAATTCCAACAAAGATGTCGCTATCGAATGTGCAACAAGTTTTAAAAAATCTTTTGCAGGAAGGCATCTCAATTCGACAATTGGGATTGATTCTAGAGACACTTGGCGACTACTCTCCGCACACGAATCAAGTAACCGAGTTAGTCGAGCTTGTTCGCCAGAGATTGTCGAGAAGCATTTGTTCAAAGTACGCGACCAATTGCGTTTTGAACGTGATCGAATTCGAAGAGTCGCTTGAAAAACGATTAATCGAACAGGTCACATTAGAAACGCAGGATCTACGCTTCGAAAATCAAATGACTGACAATCAACAGTATGGCCAACAGGATTCACAGGGAAACCAAACATTCCTTGAAAATCAAGCTTTCGGCGCTAATGAGATCAGTTGGTTCGTCAAACAAATTAAACAACTCCAACAACCTGAAAACACTTCCGTGCTGCTCGTTGATCAGCGAATTCGACGTTGGTTGAAAAAGCAAACGTTAACCGTTCTGCCAAGTTTGAATGTTTTGGGAAGGTCAGAAGTCTGCCCTGATTTCGATGTTCAGACGATCGGCGAAATTTCGTTGCAACCAAATGTCAACGTAAATGCAGCGTGAATGTGTATTGGAAAAATGAAAGAAATTTGCTGACGTTAAGCTGCATCGATTAAGACGATTGCAATTCTGACTTCGAAAAATTTCGCCGTTTTTACCCAAAGGTTTGTGAAGAAGATGACGATAGATGAACTTGGGTCACTCCCGATTCATCGTTCATTCGACCGGTCACTGGACGGATGAAATCAGTAACAACATTGGTTGTTTGAATGCGGTGTTCGACTGGCACGCTTTCGAACAAAAGATTGGTTTCAAGGAAGGACCGTGAAGCTTTCACGGAAGATGAATGGCTACTACTGCTGTCGCTGACAAAGAAGAGATTCAGAAAGTCTGGGAAGAATTCAAAAAGGACACCTCCAACAAGGTTC
>Ga0115566_10003201_pt1 | contig 13281 bp, 12 predicted proteins | sample COGITO_mtgs_1204_3_FD_87173 | JGI IMG/M metagenome (GOLD analysis project Ga0115566, IMG submission 87173) | Pelagic marine microbial communities from North Sea - COGITO_mtgs_120405 | ecosystem: Environmental > Aquatic > Marine > Epipelagic | place: Germany:Helgoland, sampling site Kabeltonne...
CGGTGCTGGCGGAACTGGTTACATCGCTGGTGCTGGACTCACGCTAGATGTTGCTGGTGGAACTTTTAGTATTGATCCAACCGCCGTAGTTCATGTCGCTGGTGTTTCTAGTGATGGTGGTATAACCATGAACGCTGGTGAATATCTGCGTTGGACCGATAACGATTCTATCCGTAGTGTTGGTGGTGTTTTCAGGTTCAACGCTAGTGGAACTAATGTCCTTAACATGACACCTTCAATGTTGGACATGAAGACGAATATGAATGTAGAAGGTCTTGCACACTTTGAAGCAGGCATTTCTAGTGATGCTGGTATCGTAATACCCACTGGGCTCAGTTATGGGTGGAGCGATGGTGCTTTCATTAATAATAATAGCGGCACTCTCCAATTATCGTCCAGTAGTGGTTACTACTCTATGCAAGTGGCATCGAGTTCCGTATCGTTTTATCGAGATGTTTTCTGTGAAGATGAACTTCATGTCGCCGGTGCTGCTGGTATTTCTGCTGATTACGGAATGTCGATAGGAACTGGTATCACCTTCCCTGATGGAACCCATCAGACAACTGCTCCTGTTACTGGATCGAGTGGTGTCACTCATGTTGCAGGTTTTCTCTTTGATGGTAGAGGGACTACCGTCGCGGCCGCAAAGAAAACTGACATAGTTAGACCCGTAGAAGGGACTGCAACTATAACCGAACTTGGAATTAGACTTCCTGAAGGTGCGGGTGGAGGAACTGCAAGTGCAAGTGTGTATAAGGTAGGAGAAAATTATATCAATGAAAGTGGTGTTTCTCTTGCAGCAGATGGTATTACTGTGGGAACCATTGATCTTGAAAATGGTTTGTATGGAGGAACTGCGTCGGGTGGAGGAACTATGGCATATGGTGACTTAATCTTTTGCGGTGTTACAGGTGCAGGTTTAGGTAAAATTGTTCAAGTTTTTGTTACTTACGAGGTTTAGTCATGCCACAGAGAGAATTTTATATTGATCCTTTAAACGGCAGTACCTCTTATGATGGGACAACATCCGCAGCAAACATCAGTGGTACTCAAGGTCCTTTCAAATCAATAACTAATGTATTGTGGGAAGGTGGGGATGGTAGCACAAAGGGTGGAACTGGAGATGTTTTTTATCTTGTTGCATCTACTGGTGATCTTGTGTATGCAGATGATTATTCCAGTTATAGTTTCCAAGACACTGCTCGTTGGGGTTATAACACTTACAATGTGGACATCACAGATCCTTATTATAAACCTCCCGTTTTTATTGGTGTGGATGAAAATTTAAATGTCTTGGGTACTGGACCCGGAGATCCGAGTGCCACTCGATATGTAATTAATTGGCATAATACAACCAGCACCCAGAGAGAATTTTTTAATGAAAGAGGTCCTCATATTTGGAATAATGTTGAATGGTTATCAACGAGTACTGGTGGTAGAAATGGAATGATGTATTATTTCACCAGCGGTGGTAATGGTCCAAATTATATAAATTGTAAATTTGATTTCAGTCAAGCTCAAACAAATTATTCTAATGACCTTTTTAGTTCGAGCAACCCATCCGCATCTTTTCGTGATTGTATTTTTCTCGGGCCTGGGGTAGATTCTAGTATGAATTGTTTGAAAATAGGATCGATATACGGACAGCATAATGAGGTTCTCAACTGCAAATTTGATGGGTGGGATGTTGCGTTTCAATATATTGCGACTGGTATGTTTTACGGAAATATTATAAAAAATTGCGGAACTGGATTTTTGTTGGGTTATGATACTCCCTTGGGTCAAGGTCTTACTGAAATTACTAATAATTTATTTTATAATATTACAAATAATGCAATTGATTTTGATGGTAGAGCAAGATTTTGGGGGTTTATTTGTAACAATCTAATGGTTGACATTGGTGGTTATGCTTTTGCTGGTGGTGACGCAAACTTTTTTGATTATGGATCCGCACAAGGATCCAATTGGGGGAAGTCTCAGGCAAAGAGAAATGTTATTCAAAATGCAACACAAGGTGTTTATGATGCATATATTCCGGCTTCGTTTCTTGGGGTTACCGGCGATGCTTTCCTCGGTAATTTTGTCGATAATGTTTCGGTGACGGGCCTCACACTCTCAATCGACAGTAATTTTGGAGTTACTCTAGAATCTATTCCATCTTCTGCTTTCATGAGAAACAGTAAGGACTTATTTGGTGCTACTTTAAATGCGCCCTCGACTCCTCTGGGATTTCTTCTTAATACTGGAGCGTCAGGGGAATCATCAGGTGGTTCCTCACAAGAACCAGAACAAGGAAGGGTTGTATCATGACAGACTATTGGGTCGATCCGTTGGATGGGGACGCTGCAAATTCTGGCACGACATACACCGCAGCTTTAGGTTCCTTTGCTGATATTTTTAATGGTAATCTTTCGGGTGGTATAACTCGCGGAGATAGAGTGTTTCTTATGGCAACTACAGCAGATAATGTTAATGCCACTCTCACCGCGCCAGTCGATGATGGTACTTATGCTGCGAGTCAGGGTATTGAGGGAACTACTATGGGATGGAGACATTTTCGCGGTGTTAATCCATCTACATTACAGGAAGACGGGACAAAATATATTCTAGGTACAAGAAATGACCAATATGCATCGATGATCGGTAAAATGGAAAGACTGTGTTTTTATAACATAGAGTTTGTTGGTCATCTCCATGTTTATACATCTGGTAATGGTGGAGTGATATTTCGTCATTGTATTTTTAGTGACGGTCATCCTTTAATTCAGGATTACACCGGCCCTATTCGTTCAGCGTATACGGGAAATGCAAATCATAGTTTTTCTGAATGTCTTTTTATAAACAGAGGATATAACAGCAATCATACTCAGGCAATTCGGAGTGGCGGTAGTGTTTATTCTAGTCAGCAGGATTATTCCAACTGTGAATTTCGAGGATTTGAAGATGAAGCACTTTATCTAGATAATAATAGTCTATTATATAACTGTAGGTTTATTGATAATGGAGTCGGTCAATATCAAACTTACAATATGAATCGTGCCTCGAAAAGTCACACAACAAATTGTTTTTATGAAAATAATGGTACTGATTTTATATGGCCTAATATGAGAAATAGCAGTGACGAAACGCCTATAGGAAGATCCTTTCTTGGTAATGTTCATAATAATTGTGGGGGTTATAATATTCAGTGGGGTGAAGCATCTTATCCAATATCATCGATGACTTGTAGAAGGCTCAGTAGATCAAACTTTCAGTGGCATATTGATGGAAATATTTATCAAAATTCAACATCTGGTTATTCTGATAAAACTTTTGCAGGAACGACCTTTGAGCAAATGGGATGGTGCATTGAAGATAAGGGATGGACATACGGTGTTTTTGGTACGACATTTGATCCCGGTTCTTCTGGCGAATCTCGTATTATGGTCGGTACTGCTGATGCACAAACCTTTGCTATTAATAACGGCCGTATTGGAGTTTTTCTTCAAAGTTTAACAGAGACTATTGTCGAGGGTAACACTACCCCCGAGTTCGGGGACATGTTCTAGTATACATAATAAGATTATTTTAATATAACAAGGAGATTTAGTATAATGGCTATCACAGATCCAGAAGCAATTAAATTCGTTAATGAGTATATTCGTCCAATGTGTGAGAATGTTCGTTACATGAATGCAAGAGGGCAAGACTTTGCAATTAAGTGGGCTAGTATCGGTTCGGATTTTCCAAACGATCCTTCAGAAATTGTAGAAGATAACAGAGAATCGCAGGGAGTAAGTAGGTTGACAGGTGCAGATATCAATGCAGTCGCTGTTGTTTTCAGTCAATTAATCTCTGATCTTTCAGGAATAACCGCATCGTCAGTAATTAGTAAGCCCTGTGTTCGACCTTTGATGTATACTCCCGACACTACCATTTGATGTAAATGACAACTTTTCCACTAAATCCTACAAACGGATTAACCCATTCCATTGATGATCGTGTCTGGAGTTGGAATGGTTATGCTTGGGAAAAATTAACCCAGAGTGGAAGTGGAGTAACAGGGCCGACTGGTCCTACTGGTCCTGCTGGCTCTGATGGTGGTGGTACTACTCTTGCCGCTGGTGCTGGTATAACTTTATCAGCAATCGTCTCTGGTGTTGGTCACACTCTAGGTATAGATCCAACCGCATTAATTCATGTTAATGGTGTTTCTAGTGACGCTGGAATTACCAGTGGAAGTATAATTTATGCGAAGGGTAATATTTATTCTGATGGAAATGTGTTAGTTCCCAATGGTAGCAGATTTGGTAATGCAGTCAATGGAGTGTTCAGAGTAGCAACGAGTGAATTGCAATTATTACCAAATAGTGACACAACAAATGCGTTTGTTGCAACAGCATCTTTGCATTATCACAATCAGAAAACTCAGTTCAAAAAAGGTATTTCTGCTGATGCTGGCATTACTGCTAATGCGCCTTGTAACTTTTTAGACAATCAAGTTATAAGGCCTCAACTTAAGGATTATTCGGAAACTGTAAACGCAATTGGTTCGAAAAGCACCAGTTTCTCCGTTGATTTTGAGGCTGGAAATGTGCAAACAGTAACCATCACGGGCGATTGTACCATAAGTTTTTCAAACTCTCCTGCTTCTGGAAAAGCAGGGACATGCACTCTTATAATCACAAACGGCGGGGCGCACACGGTAACTTGGATTGCATCACCTCAGTTGATTAAGTGGCCCGGTAATGTTGCACCAGCACTCACTGCTTCTGGTACAGACATAATTTCATTCTTGACAACCGACGCCGGTGTTAATCTTTACGGATTCGTGGGTGGGTTGAACTTCTCATGATCGGTGCGTCTAGAGCGGCTTCGACGAGACAGTATCAACTGTTGTCAACCGAGACAATCACATCAACTGGATCTCAGGACGCTACAATTCCAGCAGGAACTCTGTTCATTGAGATCGAGATGTGGGGTGCCGGTGGTGGTGGTGCAGGAAGAACACAAACAGGAAATAGACCTGTTATTTACTACGGACAGGGTGGTGGCGGTGGTGGTGCATATCTCAAGAAAAGATATCAATCATCATCACTTACATCAGGTGACACCTTAACTTTTAATGTTGGAGTCGGTGGTGGTGGTGGACCTGCCATGAGTAGTTCGGGCGCAACGGTTTCAGATTCAAACGGTTCGGCCGGCGGTGATACTACCCTTTCATCTCCGATTAGTTTGACTGCTGGTGGTGGAAACGGACCGGTCGCATCGACTGGTTTTTTTGCCAGTGCTTCGGGTGGCGTTGCCAGTGGAGGAGATACCAATACCAATGGTGATAATGGAGACGCCGGTGGTGGTTCCGGTGCAGATGGTGCTGATGGTGGTGACGGAGCAAATGGCGGCGGCGGGGGAGACGGCGGTATAAATTCGTCAAATACTATCGCACAAGACGGTACATCTCCCGGTGGTGGTGGCGGTGGTGCCAGAGGTGAGCAAGTACTTGGTATTGGTAACGCCGGTGGCGGCGGAGCCGACGGTAAAGTAGTAGTAAAATACTACGGATAATGTTGACTTTCTCAATATATACAGTATAATTTCGTTATAACTTTTACTTTATGGAGATACTATGTCCGAAGCGATGAAGATCCACAAGTTGTATGCTAATACACTTGAACTTAAACTTGGCAGTCATGAGGCTGCTTGTTACGACATCCATGCACACTTGCGCGGACCTGTCACCCCCGAAGATGTTGCACCATTGATTCGTGAGATCAAGTGGTACGACGGTTACAACCAGCCACATACTAGTATGCCTGATGTCGTGTTTGACAGTGATGTTCCAATCTGTACATTTACTCTGAACCCAAAGTGCCGTGCTTTGATTCCAACTGGTATGGTAATGGATATTCCTCTGGGTTTCTCTGCCCGTCTGCATCCACGATCAGGCCTTGCAGTGAAGAATGGTGTGACTCTGATTAACGCAGAAGGTGTGATCGACGCCGACTATTGTCATGAAGTGTTTATTCCACTCCACAACACCACAAGCACGCCGTTCAAGATTACCCACGGCGATCGTATCGCTCAGGTGGAGATCATTGAATATGCTAGGCAAGTTAGATATATTACATACACACAAGCAACACCAGAATCACAAAAGACCAACCGCGTCGGCGGATTTGGATCAACAGGAGTATAATATGACACGCGATGAACTTTTAATGTATCACTCAGAAATATGTAAATCTGCACAGCAACTTATGTCTATTAAAAATAAAGACTATGCTGGACATGAAGGAAATGAACCATTCGCAAACTTCACTCGTGTAGAGTCAATGGGTATTTGTACGACCGAACAGGGTTTTATGACTCGTATCACTGACAAGATGAGCCGACTTTCTTCGTTTATTCATGCCGGAAAAATGCATGTTGAAGATGAGAGTTTTTCTGATACAATAGTGGATGTAATAAATTACATGGTGCTTCTTTCTGCATATATCAGTGAAAAGGATCAGGAAACTACGGTTTTTACTGAACCCGAACTTCTTGTAGAAGATAAGACATCAATTTTTCATCATTCGGTTTGATTTAAGCGAGATTTAATGCAGAAAAGTTTTTATACAAATGTGATGGTGCGAGGTGATAGCATCTTGTATCGAGGTATGGAGAACGGCAGAAGGGTTAAGAGGAAAGTTCCTTTTACCCCCACTCTATATGTCCCAACAGAAAAGAAAACTGAATGGAAAAGTTTAGATGGAAGATATATGGAAGAATTCCGTGTTGGTTCTATTTACGAAACTAACAAATTTATCAAAGAACATCGAAACACCGCAGGTTTAGAAATTCACGGTAATACTGATTATGCATATTCTTACATCGCTCAAGAATTTTCTGGTGAAGTTGAATATGATATTGATGATCTTGTCATTGCATATATTGATATTGAAACTGAAGCAGAAAAGGGCTTCCCAAATTATCAAAACCCAAATGAAAGAGTGATTGCAATTACGGTTGCGATCAATGAAACCTACTATGTTTTTGCTTTGGGTCAATATTCGAGCAAAAAAAATAATGAAGTAGTTTTTAATCTTTCATCTGAACGGGAACTGCTAGAAGAGTTTTATCGCTTCTGGGATGAAGCTTCTCCTGATATCGTGACTGGATGGAACATAAGGTTTTTTGATATTCCATACCTATACAATCGAAGCATTGCGGTTATTGGTTCAGCGAAAGCAAAGATGCTTTCTCCTTGGCGTCATGTTAAGGAACGAGTAGTTCATAGAATGAATCGAGATCATACAGTGTATGAACCTCTCGGTGTATCAGTTCTTGATTATTATGAACTATATCAAACTTTTACTTATACTAATCAAGAATCATACAGACTTGATCACATTGCTTTCGTTGAACTTGGACAAAAGAAACTATCTTATGCTGAGTTCGATAGCATCACAGAGTTTTACAAAAAGGACTTTCAGAAATTTATCGAGTATAACATCAAGGATGTAGAACTTGTACACAAACTCGAAAAGAAAATGAAATTGATTGAGTTGGTAGTCGCACTTACTTACTCGGCAAAAGTAAATATGATGGATGTATTTTCTCAGGTTAAAACATGGGATCAAATTATTTTTCATTATCTTCACGAGAAGAATATTATTATTCCTCCGAAAAACTTTTCAGAGAAAGACACTCAATATGCTGGAGCATATGTCAAAAATCCTATCGTGGGAAAGCATGATTGGATTGTATCTTTTGACTTGAACAGTCTGTATCCTCACCTGATCATGCAATACAACATCAGTCCAGACACAAAGATAAAAGGTATTTCTTCTCGTAGATCTATTGATCTTGATGATCTGCTGAAAGAAGATGAAGCATCTCTGGATTTTATCAACGAGAAGAAAAGTCAGGGATACTGTATCGCTGCAAATTCCACACTATATCGGAGAGATAAGCAGGGATTTCTTGCAGAACTTATGGAGAAGATGTACATTGAACGAAAGATGTATAAGAAGAAGATGATCGAGTGCCAGAAGCAAAAAGAGAAAGATCCAGATAATTCAGAATTAGATTTTCAAATTGCAAAGTTTAACAACTTCCAGATGGTTCGCAAGATTCAGTTGAACAGTGCTTACGGTGCTATCGGGAACGAATGGTTTCGATATTATGATGTAGAAATGGCCGAAGCGATTACTCTTTCTGGGCAGTTAAGTATTCGATGGATAGAAAACAAACTGAACTCTTTTTTGAATGAAATTTTAAATACGACAGATGAAGATTATGTTATTGCTTCAGATACGGACAGTGTTTATGTTTGCCTTGACAAGTTAGTCAAGAAGAACTGCGAAGGTAAATCTAAAGACGACATAGTAAACTATCTTGATAAAGTTTCTACGAAGGTGTTAGAACCTTACATCGAAAAAAGATACGATGAATTAGCAAAGATAATGAATGCTTACTCAAACAAAATGATAATGAAAAGAGAAGTTATTGCTTCGACTGGAGTTTGGACCGCACAGAAAAGATACATGTTAAATGTGTTTGATTCTGAAGGTGTGAGATATGCAGAACCTAAAGTAAAAATTATGGGAATTGAAACTTCCAGATCATCAACTCCACAGGTTGTTCGTGACAGCCTAAAAGAAATGATTAAGATTGTAATGAACGGAAACGAGGAAGAAATTCAGGTTGCTGTTAAAAAATTCAAGACTAAATTTGAATCGCTTGAGCCGGAAGACATTGCTTTTCCTCGTGGTGTTTCGAATGTTAAGAAGTATAACGACAGCACTCAAATATATGCAAAGGGAACGCCCATTGCAGTCAAAGGTGCTTTGATATATAATCACTATATCAAGAAGATGAAACTTGGAAGAAAGTATAAAGCAATTGTCGATGGTGATAAAATTAAATTCATATATCTTAAAACACCGAATCCACTTGCGGGATCTTACGGGAAAGATCATGTTCTATCTTTCCCGAACGGAATACCAAAGGAGTTGAAATTGGAATCTTACATTGATTATGATAAACAATTGCAAACTAGTTTTCTTGATCCCTTGTCCACCATACTGAAAGCGGTTGGATGGGAATACGAAAAGAAATCAACACTAGAAAGTTTTTTCGGATAATACTATGAATGAAGAAAATATGAAATTTAATTTTAGTTTAGAGGAAACCCAACTTCTTTACTATCTTTTAAATAAAGAATGTTTGTTGACAGAGAGAAATGTTTCTGCTAGAATTAAAGACAGCAAAACAGATTTAGAAACATATAATGATCTTTTGCACCGAAAGAAAATTTCGGAAAAATTAAAAAGAAAGATCGGAAAGACTTACGGAGAAATTAATGCTTAATGATTTGATTAAAGAGAGTGGAAATAAGTACGCAAGTGTTGTTGATAATGGACTAGCGGGTGCTGACATTAGCGGGTTTGTGGATACTGGATGTTATATTTTTAATGCAATCTTGAGTGGATCTCTTTATGGTGGTATTCCTGATAATAAGATTATCGCTATCGCAGGAGAGTCTGCAACAGGGAAAACATATTTTACTCTAGGGATTGTTGCTAAATTCCTACGAGATCGTCCTGATGGTGTAGTTCTGTATTTTGATTCAGAGCAAGCAGTAACTTCCGATATGATTAAAGGACGAGGAATCGATCCTAAGCGAGTTGCTGTTATGCCTGTTTCAACCGTGGAATCTTTTCGTCATCAAGCAATTAAAATTGTGGACAAGTATAAGGAGATGCCAAAGAGCGAACAAAAGCCTATGATGATTGTACTGGATTCTCTGGGGATGCTTTCTACCGAGAAAGAAATGACAGACACTGCTGAAGGAAAGACTACCAGAGACATGACTCGCGCTCAGGTTATTAAGGCTACTTTCCGTGTTCTTACTTTGAAGTTGGGAGATGCAGGTATCCCAATGATTATGACAAATCATACTTATGATCAGGTTGGATCTATGTTTCCTACGAAGCAAATGAGTGGCGGTGCAGGGCTTAAATATGCCGCTTCGACTATTGTATTTCTTTCCAAGAAGAAAGTTAAAGAGGGAACCGATGTCATCGGTAACATTATCCATTGTAAGAATTATAAGTCTAGGCTTACAAAAGAAAATGCGATGGTTGATGTGATGCTTAATTATGATACTGGACTTCATCCGTATTATGGACTCTTGACTTTAGCAGAGAAGTATGGTATAGTTAAGAAGGTTTCAACACGATACGAATTTCCCGATGGAACAAAGGCTTTTGAAAAGGCTGTTTACAGAGATCCTGAAAAATTCTTCACTGACGATATGATGAAACAAATTGAAAATGTAGCATCTAAAGAATTCATGTATGGATCTGATGAGATTGAAGAGGAAACTTCCAGTGAGTGATTGTGTGTTCACAGAAAAAATAATTCTAGAAAACTTAATTCATAATTTTGATTTTGCGAAAAAAATTATTCCGTTTCTTAAGGAGGAATATTTTCATGGTAAAATTGACAGATTAATTTTCTCGGAGATAAATTCTTTCTATGAAAAATATTCTGCATCCCCAACAAAGGATGCAATCAATATTCAATTGAATAAAAGAAAAGACTTAAATGAAAGTGAATTTCAGACAAGTCTTGAATATCTTGACTCTTTTCATAATGACGAGTCTCTCAATCAAGAATGGTTGAGAGATGAAACTGAAGAGTTTTGTAAAGATAAAGCAGTTTATAATGCAATCATGGAATCGATTCAAATTATAGATGGAAAGTCGAAAGAAAAAACAGAAGGATCTATTCCGACTATTCTTTCAGATGCTCTATCTGTATCTTTTGACACGCATATCGGGCATGATTACATTGAAGATTCTGAAAGTCGATTTGAATTTTATAACAAAACAGAAAAGAAAATTCCGTTTGACTTAGAATTCTTCAATGACATTACTAGTGGTGGAACTCCCACCAAAACTCTTAATGTAGTTATGGCTGGAACGGGTGTCGGTAAGTCTATGTGGCTATGTCACCATGCCGCTCATTGTTTATCACAAAACAATAATGTTCTTTACATAACATGTGAGATGGCAGAAGAAAGAATTGCAGAACGAATTGATGCAAATCTTCTCGACACAGAAATCGGCGATCTTAAATTGTTGGGCAAAGAAAGATATGACAAAAAGATTGAGAATCTTAAAGAAACTGTAAAAGGTAAACTTATTATTAAAGAATACCCTACAGCAACAGCAACTGCAAACCACTTTCGTTCTCTCTTAGAAGAACTTAAATTGAAAAAGAGTTTTGTTCCTGATGTTATATTTGTTGATTACCTAAATATTTGTGCATCTGCTAGGTTGAAAGGTGGAAATATTGGTTCTTATTTTCTAGTAAAATCAATTGCAGAAGAACTGAGAGGGTTAGCGGTCGAAAATAATGTTCCTCTATTCACAGCAACTCAAGTTAATCGTGGAGGTTTCTCTAACAGTGATATGGGGCTTGAAGATACAAGTGAGTCTTTCGGACTTCCGCAAACAGCAGACTTCATGTTTGCATTAATTTCAACCGAAGAACTAGAAGAATTGAGTCAAATACTTGTAAAACAATTAAAGAACAGGTATAATGATGCTGCGGTTAACAAGAAGTTTATTCTTGGACTCAATCGATCGAAGATGAAATTTAGTGATGTTGATTCTTCACAGCAAACTTTAGTTGACGCTGGACAAGACATGAAGACTGAAATGCAAGAAAAGTTTGCAAAAGTGGCAAGTGTTGATGATTGGAAATTCTGATGACGGTTTATATAGATAAAAAATTCATTAACATGGCTTCTATTCATTTGGATAAATTTAAATGGAAATCAGATACTTTAGCAAATTGTAGGTGTCCAATTTGCGGAGATTCGCAAAAGAATAAAAACAAAGCCCGTGGATTTTTTTACCAAAAAGGTAGTGATTATTTTTATAAGTGTCATAATTGCGGTGCTGGTCATTCTCTGTATAGATTCTTAGAAAATGTCTCTCCCGCTCTCGTTAAAGAATATCAGATGGAAAGATGGAAAGATGGTCATAATGGAAAATCTAATTATAAAAAACCGAAAGTAGAAGACATGTTCAAGATGTCCCCTCCAAAGTTCAAACCGAAAGATGATCTGCTCAAACCACTGAAGTGCGTCAAGGATCTTCCTGAAGATCACATCTGCCGACAGTTCGTGGAGATGCGCCGTATTCCAAAGAAGTTCTGGGGTGTGTTATATTATAGTGACAACTTCCAGAAGTATATGCGGCAGGTTGATCCAGAATTACCTCTGAGAGAATTGACACATCAAGAACCACGACTTGTTATTCCATTCTTTGACAAGAAGGATAATGTAGTTGCAGTTCAGGGTCGATCGTTGTCGATGAAAGATGAGTACAACGCTCGCACTACACTACGCTACATCACCGTGAAGTCGGACAAGTCTATCGAACGACTTTGGTATGGTATGTGGCGTGCAAACCCAAAGAAGCGTGTGTATGTGGTAGAGGGTCCATTGGACAGTCTCTTCATCGACAACACGGTAGCGATGGTGGGTGCAGCATCAGTTCAGAACGAACCTGCTCGTTTTGCAAACACTGATATGGTTTATGTTCTTGACAACGAACCACGCAATCCTCAGATTGTGAAGTTCAATGAGAACCTGATCAAGCAGGGAAAGACAGTGTGTATTTGGCCGAATGGTATCAAGGACAAGGATATCAACGACATGGTGTACCGAATGTCACCAAAGGAAATCAAAAAGATCATGGATGACAATGCGGTTTCAGGACTAGAAGCAACAATGAGACTTAATCGATGGAGAAAAGTATAGTATGCAAGAAAAAGTATTAGATAAAGGTTTCGTTGATCTGGTAGATCACATGGGTTCGGATCTAACGGTGTGTAACGCCGCACGGGTTTCGTTCTCAAAGGATACCGAGTGGGAGATCGATGAGGAAGCAGTGGAAAGACTGCGTGAGAGTGGATCCTCGTACCACCAAGAGGATGTGCAGAAGTTGGGTGAACGAGATGCGAAGTTGCTGAAGTATCTGGCGACTCATCAACACTGGACGCCTTTCGCCCATCCGCAGATCACTCTGCGTGTGAAGGCGCCTGTGTCGATTCGCACACAAATGTTCAAGCACAAACAAGGTTTCGTGGAGAATGAAATCTCTCGCCGTTATGTTTCGTTTGAACCAGAGTTCTACTATCCATCATGGAGAGGAGAACCTACAGATGGTGCAAAGCAGGGGAGTAGTGATTTCATTAGGATTCACCCTGAAGCAGAGAAGAACTTCGATAATGTAATGCGTC